>QQTW01001807.1_pt1 | contig 15273 bp, 12 predicted proteins | sample 1904831 | NCBI WGS metagenome assembly QQTW01 (sample SAMN09435610, study PRJNA476489) | Subsurface metagenome, whole genome shotgun sequencing project. | reverse complement strand
TTATAAGCAGGTAGGTCTCCACTTGGCTTGGGTTGTTGGTGGTTGCGAGCTGATACTGATTGTGACGATAGGCTAAGCAACAGAATTCTTGTTGTGTGATTATGTGAGTTTTACGCTGCTCGTCAGCGTTCAGTCTGGGGGTGCGTCAAAGCATTAGGGGTTAACTACGGCGTGGAGGGTGTCCACATTCTGGGTAATCCAATCAATGAGTTCTTGGAACAATTCTTGATTACTGTACGTTTTGAAGGATGTCCAACGCCCAATCAAGGTAAACTACTATGTAAGTCAGCTCGCAACCACCAACAACCCAAGCCAAGTGGAGACCTACCTGCTTATAAAACATCTTCGACTGCGCACTCAACCCATCACTCTTCTCTACCAAACTATCAATCTTCTCTCCTCTTTCCAACACGCTCTCAATCGTCTTATGCAGCACAATCTTCGTCTCATCCAACTCCTTTTGGATCTTCATGATGCTATCCGCCTGTTGCGGGTCTTGATATTTCACGATATACTCTTTGAGTTGGGGAAAGTCGAGTGTAGGGTTCGAGTTCACGAAGGCTGTGCGAGGGTAACGAGAGAGGAATTCGTCAACGACCTTAGAGAGGAGTTGATGGGCGACGAGGGCTGGGTAGTCGGGGTCGCTGATAATGATGCCAGCGACACCTTCGGTGCGGCCGTAGGCGTGGAATGTGTAGGCTTGGTGATGTCTTAGTAAGAGCTGTTTTAGTTTTGCTCGGACAGGCTCACATTTCTCTTCTACGTCTTGCCTTTGGCCGGGCTTTGTTCGTTCCGCTACGGTCTTGGAAAAGAGTGACATAAACTGGCCATAGCTAGTGACGACGATATTGTTAGAAGTCGAGCAATAGACCTGATTGCGGACCGAAGCTCTCACTTGTCTCTTGTGAATCTGGAGTAGCTGCTAAGGTCCTTCTCCACACATAGTTCATGCGCCGGCTTCGTTTCGTTCTTGATGATCTGGGGAAGGTGTTAGAGATATTGTATGGGGATTTCTTGGAAAATCTTGCTCTTACTCCAATGTAGTAAAGCTTCATGATGGACTTAGGGATATAGGATCATTACCTGTAAGTCTTAGGTATTGGATTCATAGGTTGATAGAGGCCATGGGTCACTTGAATAGTGCGGCTATAACGGGAGTTATCTCCGCTCAGCGCCACTCGTCTATCGTCAATATTGATGAGAGTCTGTTCCAGACTGGCTACCATATTGACCCTAAAACTTCTCAGTTGAGAACGCTGGCTTGACTGCCACACCAGTATCTTAGGCTACTGTGACCACAAACTTCACCAGGCAGTTCGATATGTCTCCATCGACGTTCTCCACCGAGTCACAATGGCTGGCGCAGGTCGCTGCTATGCGGGATGCCATCGCGGGATTAAAGCTTGACCAGAGGAACGGGTCCATCCAGCCATATGGCCACGACATTCTGGTCGATGGAGACAGTACTTCCGACTCCAGCGGAAAAGATGACATCTGGGATGTCTCTAGCGAGGAAGAGGAAGAACAAGATAGCTCCGATCTTGCTGATTGGGTTGAAGAGTCTAAAGTTGACAGCGAGGCCCGTACCGACGGATCTTCCAACTGGTTCAGGAATATGTGCTTCGATCTCGCTCAGAGGAACGTCGGTCTCAGTGCTACTGAGCTGCAAGAGCAAATCACCATCCTTCTGGCATCCGACATGCAAGATGAGGAACTGCAAATGAGCCTTGCAGACGTCGTTGGCTATTCTGATCTGGATCTCGTGGTCGACTTGATCGCACGGCGGCAGGACATTGCAACGTTTGAAAGTGGACCTGCGAATGGCATCTTGGACGGTCTTCAGTCGAAAAAGGAGAGAGAGCTCGCACTACGTCAGCAGGACTACGAACACAAGAGCACAGCACTACGTCCAGCAGAGAAGAGAGAGGGCGCCCAATATCCCCATGTATATAAAAGACATCAGGCTGGTAATACTCTGACTGCCGGTGGACAAAAGTACGGCCTTCCTGCGGGTAGCGTAAGACGCGAAGCTGAGAAGTACGAGGAATATTCAATCCCCGCCGCTGAGGTTGGCACACTTGGTGCGGGCAGAAAGCTCATCAACATTGCCGAGATGGACGGCCTCTGTAAGAGAACTTTCAAGGGTTACAAGGCTTTGAACCGCATGCAGAGTCTCGTGTACCCGGTGGCCTACAAGACCAGCGAGAACATGTTGATATGTGCGCCCACTGGTGCTGGTAAGACAGATGTTGCTATGCTAACTATACTGAATGCAATCAGTCACAACATTGTACCAAATCCAATAGAAGAACCTGATGCGACCGAATTTATGGTCAAACTTGAAGATTTCAAGATTGTCTACGTCGCCCCCATGAAAGCGCTGGCAGCCGAAATCACCGAAAAGCTAGGCAAGCGACTCGCGTGGCTTGGTATACAAGTCCGTGAGCTTACTGGAGATATGCATATGACGAAAAAGGAAATTGTACAGACACAAATCATCGTTACAACCCCAGAGAAATGGGATGTTGTTACTCGGAAGAGCACTGGCGATACTGAGCTCGTTCAGAAAGTCCGTCTACTTATCATCGATGAGGTACACATGCTACACGATGAGCGTGGAGCCGTACTGGAGTCTCTTGTTGCCCGTACTGAGCGCCAAGTTGAAAGTACACAATCCCTGATTCGCATCGTTGGTCTTTCTGCAACACTACCCAATTATATCGACGTTGCCGACTTCCTGAAGGTTAATCGGATGGCTGGTATGTTCTACTTCGACGCTTCGTTTCGGCCAGTACCGCTCGAGCAGCATTTCGTTGGGGTAAAGGGCAAGCCTGGAACTAAACAGTGCCGTGATAACATTGACCAAGTTGCATTTGAGAAAGTCAAGAGCATGTTAGAGCAAGGTCATCAAGTGATGGTCTTCGTGCACTCCAGAAAAGACACCGTGCTCACAGCCCGGACGTTTCTGAAGTTGGCTGCTGAGCAAGCCTGTGGCGATCTCTTCGACTGCCGTGATGTGGAAGGATACAGTTCGGCAATGAAGGATCTGAAGCAGACCAAGGGTCGGGAAGTCAGAGAACTGGTTCCTCAGGGCTTCGGGACACATCACGCTGGAATGCCGAGAAGCGACAGAAACAAGATCGAACAACTGTTCGCTTCAGGTCATATAAATGTCCTTTGCTGTACAGCAACTCTAGCATGGGGTGTGAATTTGCCAGCTGCAGCAGTAATAATCAAGGGCACGCAGCTTTACAGCGCACAAGAAGGCAAATTTGTTGATCTTGGAATTCTGGACGTCTTGCAGATATTCGGACGAGCTGGACGGCCACAGTTTCAGGCTACTGGTATTGGATTCATCTGTACCACAAGTGACAAGCTGTCCCATTACCTTTCCGCCGTTACGCAGCAGCAGCCAATTGAATCAAAGTTTTCACGGAAGCTAATCGACAATCTGAACGCCGAGATTGCTCTAGGCACCGTCACATCTATCCCAGAAGCCGTGCAGTGGCTTGGATACTCGTACTTATTTGTACGTATGCAGAGGAACCCCTATACCTACGGCATCGACTGGGCAGAAATTCGTGATGACCCGCATTTGGTGCAAAGAAGGCGAAAGCTTGTCATTGATTCAGCCCGTGTCCTGCAGCAGAGCCAGATGATTATATATAACGAGACCACAGAAGAACTTCGAGCGAAGGATGTTGGGAGAATTGCCAGCCAGTATTACGTGCTACAGACGAGCATCGAGATTTTCAACGCAATGATGTCGCCGAGAGCATCTGAAGCCGACATATTGAAGATGATCGCGATGAGCGGCGAGTTTGATAACATACAGTCCCGTGACAATGAGTTCAAAGAACTGTCAAGGCTGAAGGATGAGGCGACTCCTTGCGATGTTGCTGGGGGCATCGATACGGCCCACGTCAAAACTAATATTCTTTTGCAATCATACATTTCACGGGCCCGGCTCGAGGACTTTGCCCTGGTGTCTGACTCTGCCTATGTATCCCAGAATGCGGCTCGCATCTGTCGAGCTCTCTTCATGATTGCACTGAATCGTCGATGGGGTCACCAATGTGCGGTTCTGCTATCACTCTGTATATCGATCGAGAAACAGCTATGGTCTTTCCAGCATCCATTCCACCAATTTGACCTTCCGCAACCGATTTTGAAGAACCTGGATGAGAAAACTTCTTTATCCTCAATCGAAAACTTAAGGGATTTGGAGCCGGCGGAGATTGGTCAGCTCGTTCATAATCGAGGAATGGGCAATACAATATCCAAGATACTGGATAATTTCCCGACACTGACGGTTGAGTGCGAGATTGCACCCCTAAATAGGGATGTCCTTCGCATCCATCTCTTCATTACTCCTGATTTTCGCTGGAACGATAGGCATCATGGTACGTCAGAGTCTTATTGGATTTGGGTTGAGAATTCGGAGACATCGGAGATCTATCATCACGAATATTTCATCTTATCGAGGAAGAAACTATATGATGATCATGAGCTCAATTTCACCATTCCGCTTTCAGACCCCTTGCCAACACAGATATATGTGAGGGCTATGTCAGACCGCTGGCTTGGAGCTGAAACAGTGACGCCAGTATCATTCCAACATCTCATCAGGCCGGATACCGAGAGTGTATACACCGATCTTCTAGACCTCCAGCCGCTATCCGTGGCTGCTCTGAAAAATCCGTTGCTTGAAGAAATCTACGGACAGCGATTTCAGTTTTTCAATCCAATGCAGACCCAGATCTTCCACACGCTCTACCATACGTCGGCGAATGTATTGCTGGGATCTCCAACCGGGAGCGGGAAGACTGTTGCAGCTGAATTAGCCATGTGGTGGGCGTTCCGAGAAAAGCCCGGTTCGAAAGTTGTCTATATTGCCCCAATGAAGGCACTTGTCCGAGAGCGTGTACAGGATTGGCGCAAGCGTTTCACCAAGCAGATGGGCCTCAAGCTGGTAGAACTGACCGGAGACAACACGCCCGATACTCGAACGATACGAGACGCCGACATCATTATCACTACCCCGGAGAAATGGGATGGTATCAGTCGTAGTTGGCAAACTCGTGGTTATGTCCGTCAAGTCAGCCTTGTGGTGATTGATGAAATCCATCTCCTAGGCGGTGACAGAGGTCCTATCCTTGAGATCATTGTATCGAGAATGAATTACATCGCCTCGCAGTCGAAAGCTTCCATACGGCTCGTGGGCATGTCCACAGCGTGCGCTAATGCAATGGATCTGGGAAATTGGCTTGGTGTTAAAGAAGGACTATTCAATTTCCGTCACTCTGTCCGTCCCGTGCCTTTGGAGATTTTCATCGATGGCTTTCCGGAGCAGCGAGGATTTTGCCCTCTGATGCAGTCTATGAATCGCCCAACATTCCTAGCTATCAAGACCCACTCACCAGATAAGCCAGTGATTGTCTTTGTTGCTTCACGTCGGCAGACTCGACTTACCGCCAAAGACTTGGTCAACTTCTGTGGCATGGAGGATAACCCTCGAAGATTTGTAAGGATGTCAGAGGAGGATCTCCAGCTCAACCTTTCTCGCGTCAAGGACGAAGCACTCCGAGAAGCGTTGAGCTTTGGGATCGGACTGCATCACGCTGGACTCGTTGAAGCCGATCGGCAATTAGCTGAAGAGCTGTTTGCCAACAACAAGATTCAGGTCCTCATCGCCACCAGCACGTTAGCCTGGGGTGTGAACTTGCCGGCTCATCTAGTAGTCGTCAAAGGAACTCAATTTTTCGATGCGAAGATCGAAGGCTACAAGGACATGGACTTGACAGACGTTCTACAGATGCTTGGGCGAGCAGGACGTCCTCAGTTCGACTCTTCGGGTATTGCACGTATATTCACTCAAGATGCGAAGAAGGCTTTCTATAAGCACTTCCTGCATACCGGCTTCCCCGTTGAGTCTTCCCTCCATAACGTACTTGACAACCATTTAGGAGCCGAGGTTTCAGCAGGTACTATTGCCACCAAGCAAGATGCTTTGGATTACCTCACTTGGACGTTCTTCTTCCGCCGCTTACACAAGAACCCCTCATACTATGGCCTCGAGATTTCAGCCGAGGAGCACAATACCATAGCGGCGCAGCAACTTGCTAACGACTATATGGTCGAGATCGTCGACAAGTCTTTGGAAGAGCTCGCCGAATCTGACTGTATAGCATTACACTCCAATGGCGACGTTGACTCCTCGCCTCTAGGAAAAATCATGAGTTACTACTACCTCTCCCACAAAACAATCCGCCACCTGGTCAAACACGCCAAGCGGGAAGCCAAATTCGAAGACGTATTGTCCTGGATGTGCGGCGCCACTGAATTCGACGAGCTCCCCGTCCGCCACAACGAAGACCTCATCAACGCAGAATTATCCACCAACCTCCCCATCCAAGCCGATTCCCTGGGTCTTCCCATGTGGGATCCCCACGTTAAAGCCTTCCTTTTGCTCCAAGCACACTTCTCTCGCATCGACCTACCCATATCCGACTACGTCGGCGATCTGAACTCAGTACTAGATCAAAGTATCCGTATCATCCAAGCTTCAGTCGACGTCTTAACCGAGCTGGGCTTCCTATCGAGCTGCACAATGATGATGACCCTGCTGCAATGCATCAAGTCCGCCCGATGGCCAGATGATGGGCCGCTTGCCATTCTACCCGGGGTCGAGTTGCAGAAAGAACGACAACGCTCTGCAGCGGGCAAGAGTCGACCGCAATCTTTGACAGAAATCCATAGTATTCCTAGACCCACCCTTCAAACGGTCTTGAACAGTATAGGCATCTCTTCCAGTATGCACCCTCAAGCTCATAAAGCCATCAACATCCTCCCAGACCTCAAAGTAAACGTTACGAGCATCTCGGCGTTAGGTCTCACCGTCGCCGTTTCACGCCAAAACCCCGTCATACAGCCAGATTACCACATCTTCGCGCCCAAATTCCCAAAGGCGCAGACGGAAGGGTTTTTCGTCCTTGTGGCAGATCCTACGAACGATGAGATTCTGGCTCTGAAGCGTGTGAATTGGCCGGCTGTGGATCAAGGTCGTAAACCCGCTCGGCCATCGGCAAAGGCGGTTTTTGTTCTGAAGCCAGAGTCTAGGGAGAGGAAAGTGGAAGTTTTGGTCGTGAGTGATGCGTATGTGGGGATGGTTTGGAAGATGGGTGGGATTGATGTACCAGCTGCGCCTATGGTTGATATAGATGATGGAAAGAAGGCGAAAGCGGAAGGAAGTGGAGTGTCATAAAGTCATATACTGTAGTCTCAATCACATAGGTCGTCTCTAGCAATAAAGAACCATTCTATGATTGACGATTTCAAAACCTCCCGCAAGTTAATCTAGACCTTTTCCTAGAAATACAACAATATGATGTACCAACCAATATTGTGAAGTCCCGGTTATGCGAGCTTCTTGCGAGAGAAGACTATTTAACGCCTCCCATCCATATTGTGACAAAGTGGATACCACTACGCTAATGCCGCTCGCTTCGCTTTGCTCATCTATGCTTCGTGATGGGTACCACCGCTCAATAGAGGTGATACACTTTGCCTTGATCCAAGGGAAACTCCAGAAAAATACTCCGCCGATGATTGATATTACTGCCGCTTGCAGTTTCCAGAAACTGCAAGTCCGTTTGTTAAGTTTTCGCTAGATTCGCAAGATGTCGAGAACTCGAGAAATAAAAGGAAGGATTTCGCATGTGTCGGTGGGTATGAGACGTGTCATGCTCTTGCGGCTCATGCTTGAATGAAGAGCTACTTCGAGGGTGAAAGCGAAGCTTGTTTAATGCTCAGAATCGTTGCGGGAACGTTGTGGGAGAGCACCAGTCATCATTGCGTTCTGGGCATTAGAAGCACCCTCGCCGTTGTCCGGCTTGTCTGAAACGGGATCAATGTCGTAGACAGGAGCGGTGAGGATGGAGTATTGGCCACCGGCGCCAGCCCAGTCTAGCTTCTTGTCCCGGGTAGCGGTATTGTCGATGAGGGTTGGAACGGTGATATCATCCGTAGTGCCTTGTCCGCACTGATAGTTGGCGTTGAAACCCCAGCTATAGGCTTTACCGTGCTCAGTGATGGCAAGGGAATGATCGGTACCTGCAGCGACGAATACGCAGTCTTTGATACCGGGAACCTGGGTAGGACGCATGAGAATCCGAGCCTGTCCTCTAGCGTCGCGAACAATGTGGTCTTCCGGTACGGTGGACACATCGATTCCAGTTTGACTTCCATCAAAGCGGCCCCAAATCAGACATTTGCCGTTTTCGGTCGAGCAAAGGGAGTGATGACTGCCTCCAGCAATATGGGTGATAGTGTCATTGTCGAATTTGAGGTTCTGAACGACAGTTGGCGAAATGATGACGGCATTGTCTTCCCCAGCGTTCTCGAAGATGCCCGTACCGCCAAAAGAGTTAACACCCCACGACCAGACTTGCTCTTTAGAATCAATAGCGAAGGAATGATCCGCACCGCAAGCAATGTAGCGGATGTTTTTGCCACGAGACCGGAGAAGCGCCGGGGTGAGGGAATCATGGCGCATGCGTTCCATCATCCGGTAACCAAGCTGCATCTGCTGACCCGAGCCCCAAGTGTAGACGACGCCTTTGCTGTCGAGAGCCAGTGCATGGTTGTTCCCAGATGCGATGTCGACGATCTTGCTAAGCTTTGGGAGAAGAACAGGTGTTGACTGCACAAGGGTGTCTTTGCTAAAGCCCAGGATGCCCTCATTACTCTAAATGCACTGTTACTACACCACACAGCTAAACGGATCCATACTTGGGAGTGACATACTCGGAAAGTGCCCCAACCAAAAACATTTCCATCGTCCGTCAAAGCCAAAGTATGACTATCGCCAGCAGAGAGCTTAACGATCACAGTGCCCTCGGGAAAAGTGGTGATAGCTCCAGGAGTGCTTTCCCTCGGGTTGAGACCTATATTGTCTTCATCGTCGCTATCGGCATCCATGTCACGTAGACCACCCTCCCATTGTGTATCACGACCGAGCGCTCCTTGATCATTGACACCCCAAGTCAAGACTTTGCCGTCGCGAGTGAGAGCGGCGACATGCATCCCACCACACGCGACGTGAACGACCCCGACCTTATCAGCTGGGAGATGGGCATTGAGACGGGGCCGCTTCACATCAATGGCGTTCTTTGCGTCGCCCAGTCCAAGCTCACCGGAAGAGCCTTCGCCAAAAACATAGACATGTAGTGGAGAATTTGGCGCTTCATTGATGATGGTTTTAGATCTGGCTTTGGGAGCTGCTTTGGCGGCAGCTTTGGGGGATACCGCGGTTTTACCAGGCTTGCTAGGCTGCTTCTTGTCGCCATCTCCGTCAGTCTTGGATCGCTTGGCTGGAGGCGCCTTGGTTGCGGTCTTATCGGCTGCATCCGTAGTCTTGCGCTTCTTTGATAACTCTCCAGCGGGAGAGGTGGTTGACGCTCGGCCTGGGAGGTTTGGAAAGATTGACTTCGCAGGAGGTGCTTCCTTCGCTTTTGTCTTATTAGTAGTAGATTTGCCCTTCTTCGCCGCCGCGGTCGTAGCATTCGTGGCAGCCGCTTTAGGCATGATTAATCGCTCTGGAGTCTTTCTGCTCCTCTGAGCGATGCGGGTTGAGCGACGAAGCTGAGGTTTTTCGGTGGTTGTGTTTACATTCTTTAGCGCACGGCGCAAAATGAGGTTAGCCGCTCACATCCCTGTAGCAGATCGATCGGGCCGCTACTCACCGGCGCTAGGCTGTGACCAGCCGTGGTGTTATCCACATCCGCGGCATCCATGACAATCGATAGCTCAGTGTTCGAGCAATGACAACGCTTGCTACCAGAGCATAGAATAGGTATAGATGATGTGCAAGTTTAGCTCAATAAGCTGTAGAGATACTCGAAGGAGATGTGAATGCTTTGATCATACAGTGATATGGCACAAGTGTTTGTGGAAGTGGAGGAGATGACGGTAGGAATATGTCCTGATGTATGCAAGCAAAAGAAATAGGAGGTTGGCTAGCTGAAACATTAGTGTACGTAGTCACAATAGGAAGCCGCAGTGCATAAGGTATATTGTTGGCCAGTACCGACTGTGGTATTGTCCAACACAACACAATATGTCATGATTCGGAGTTTACGGTTTGCTGGCCACTTTGTTAGCCGCAACATGTAGCGTGTAGCATCGGAAGTAAACTCACCACAAGCCAATCCATTCCTTCTTCAACGCCTTTCCCATCTACCGCCGAGCAAGCTACTATACTCCAATTTCGATCCCTCAATTCACCTAAGTGTAGAGCTTCTGATATATCACCAGCCCCTCTTGCACCCTGTTGGTCTTGTTTGTTCGCAAATACCAGAAGCGCAGCATCTCGGAGTTCATCTTCATTGAGCATTGCTGCTAGCTCTTCGGAGGCTGTGCCCAATCGGTCTATATCGGTAGAATCTATGACGAATATGACTGCTGCTGTGTTCGCATAGTAACAGCGCCAGTACGGTCGTATTGACGTTTGGCCTCCTAGATCCTGCGAAAGCGTATCAATAGCTGGAAAGCCCGATGTCTTTGACGATAATTGTCAACGTACCCACACATTGAAATTGAGGTTTTTGTAAGTCACAGACTCAACGTTGAAGCCTATTGTCGGTATCGTCGTGACGACTTCGCCAATCTGCCATTGGCTAAGCTCTCAAGTCTACAGTCTCCGCGCAATGGTCTCCCCACCTTGAGCCGATAGAGCAACGTCGTCTTCCCTGCGTTATCCTGTGGAGCGGCTTAATGATATGCAATAGCGTGGCAGTGAGATCCATCATACAAGTCCCAGTATCAAGATGCGTATCTCCTTCTTTGACCACAAGCCAGACAATATCCGTGATATTGAGGCCCCCATGCTAAACGACTTGTCTCAATCAATCGAGGTTAAGGTGAACGCCAACATGGTAATAGCAATCAGTTGGATCGTGATCTCACGCTATCATCAGTGACAGAACTCTGCCAGGCAGCTGTCATCTGGAGTGTTTAATCATATGACTCGTGATACCGACTTAACGTCGGACAAACCCAACGGGAATTGCAGGGATTAGACGCGCTGTCCCGTCCCGTCCCGGCGCTCCTCGAGACCGCCTCTTAAGGCTAGTTCATCTACTAAATAAACCAGCAACTGAAGGCCAAATCCCTGTTGAAAAGCACTCTTGAAATATTTCGTAGCCAACATGGTGGGCAAGAAGTCTGGCAAGGCCCTCCTTCGGGAGGAAGGCATGTTACCTTTTCTCAACGTCCCATTACTGAAACTCTGCATTGCAGCTGAAGCACCTTTGCAAGACGCACTGTTGCTGACCAGTAGTACCAGGCCTGGAAAGGACGGACAACAACCTGGATCTCACAACATGGCCTCAGGTGACCATGATCAATCAGAAAAACTACTATACGTAAGTCTTTTGGACTGGCCTTGTGCTACCTTGCAATACTTTTCCATAAATCGGCATTCTAGGAATGTCAGCCTTCTGCAGCGCTGTACTTTGTGTGCATGGAACCTCTCTTGGACCGATAATATGTAGGTATGCTTTGCTAAGATCGCTCTGCCTGTAGAGAATACCTTAAGAGAGATGATCAAATTCTTCCACTTCGCCTTCAGCAGGAGGAGCGCCGCAACCGCATGACCACCAATGCTAAAGACAGAGACCGGTCACTAGCTCAATTCAAGCCTGGTGAGCTTCCTGTGCCAGATATTGAGATGGATTTGGACGACGACGTCGGACTTGATGAAAGTAGTGGTCCGATGGGGCAAGATGCGCCGGGATCCAAGATCGTAGTCATTCACCCTGGAAGTCAAAATTTACGGATCGGCCTTGCTAGTGATGCTCTGCCTAAGACTGTCCCCATGGTCATTGCTAGAAGATGGACGACCAACGAATCCGAAGAGGACGGAGGAGAACCGAAACCAAAACGCCTCAAGCTCGACAACGGCAATCTAATGGAGCCAGAAAAGATGTTTGGAGACGATGTAGGTACGTGCGTAAGCAACAAAAACACATAGCTGACCGCGAATAGTTTGCTCGTCAATATGCCACCATGTGTACTGAATTGAAGATCCATATGCGTAGCCACAAGCGAAGGGTTCTGCCAAATTCGAAGGAGCTTATTGTCAATTACAACAAGCGAACCCCTCCAGACACCATTTCTGAGCATAATGATCCCCTACGCATCGACTGGACAGAAATACCCAACGATCCTCAAGGAGCACCCGCATTCGTCACAGGCAAAGACGCTCTCAGAATCCCGGATTCGTCTAATCCAAGATACAAGCTTTTCTGGCCATTACGCCAAGGCTGGTATAACGAGCATGATTATGACGAGAAGAGAATGCTATACGATGATATTACTATGATCATCGAAGAGGCCATCAAAACGCAACTTAACATTCCCCGCAAAAAGGACTGGCCGCAATACAGCTGTGTCTTTGTGGTACCCGACCTTTACGAGAGACAATACGTGACCCAGATGCTGGATATGCTCCTACGAGATTTCGGTTTCGGACGGGTCTGCTTTATCCAGGAGAGTCTTGCTGCTACTTTTGGAGCAGGCTATACGAGCGCTTGTGTGGTCGATATAGGAGCGCAGAAGACTTCAGTATGTTGTGTTGAAGAAGGAATGTGCTTGGAAAATTCGCGGATCAATCTCAAGTACGGCGGAGCGGATGTGACCGAGACATTTATTAAGATGATGCTATTCGATTACTTCCCTTACTCTGAGATCAATCTGAACCGACGCTACGACTTTCTGCTCGCAGAAGAAATCAAGATGAAGTTCTGTACCTTGAACGAGGGGGACGTCAGTCCGCAGCCAGCGGACTTCCATTTGCGAGCTTCTGGCCATCCTACACGAAAGTACTTTTTCAAAACATACGATGAGATTCTGTTGGCACCCCAAGGCTATTTTCAACCTTCAATCTTCGACCATTCGCTGAAGCTGCAAGACCGTAGAAGGATCATTGATCGGTCACGAGACCTCTACGATGGTTCACCGAATGATCCGACATCGACAGCACAGTCAGCCGTTATTGCGATGACTGCTCCGCCACCGGCTCTTAACAGCCACGCCAGCAACGGGCACGGGGACGGACCCGACACAACGACCATATCGACGCCCGTCCGCCAATTACCCAACCCGCTTCATAAGTTCTCAGAGCAAGAGCGGAACTCACACTCGGCCATTAGCTCTCCAGCTCCAGAGGATGATGACACGCCCGCACCCCAAGGCGATGGTGAAACCAACGGCATAAAAAACGAACTAGATCCCTCACTCCGGGACGACGTGTTGCCCATCGCTCCTCTGGACGTTGCCATTGTGACATCAATCATGCATGGAGCTCGGAACGACGACCGGAAGACGAGGGATTTCCTCGGCGGTATCATGGTCATTGGTGGAGGCTCTCAGATACCGGGCTTCTACACTTATTTGGAGGAGAGGCTGAAGGAGTCAAGGCCAGGGTTCGCCAAGGATGTCATGATCGGCACTCCACCCAGAGAGTTGGATCCGCAAGGGGTCGTCTGGAAGGGTGGCAGTGTTTTCGGCAAGCTTAGACAAACCAACGACAGTTGGATCAACAAGATAGAGCACGATCGGCTGGGGGCCCGGGTCTTGGCCTATAAGTTGATGTGGGCGTGGTAGCATCGTCGGCAGTCTGAGACAAATATTATAATCATGATGAAAGTGTATGTAAGCTCAAGGGGTATATTTCCACCATCTATGCATCGTCTGGCAAGACCTACCATTCACTGGCCATCAAGGTTACGAGGTTACATTGTGTTAGCGTTATAGCTCTTGGCACAACGTACTAGTTAGTGTCAGAAGATTGGGTCAGCTTCTTCTGATTCCTAATCAATTCGCTATATTTCGATACGTGGAGATAGCTGATAGGCAGCAGCAAAAGCTAACGACTCTGAACCCTTCCATCCAGAAATGCCACCCATCGTAGATGCTACCCCTCACACGGAGAACTTTGACTCCGCAACGCCTTTGGTCTCCATGAAAGATTCAAAACAGTTGCTATAAGAGGACTGGGGAAACTCCAGCTCGCAATGATGCTATCTCTTCTCCTGGTATCACCATGGCTCCCTCAACATTGAACCTCGCGTGCGCCTGCCGGCAGATCACTGGCACCATCGACATCTCCAACTGCTCTCTTCCCCTCGACCTCGATTTCTGTCACTGTTTCATCTGCCGGCACTCCAGCGGTCAACTGGCCATATCCGGTTTCCTTTGCCCTCGTGCACCCGATAATGGCCCGCCTACTCTCAAGATTACATCCAAGGAGCAACCGATATCATACAAGGCCACGGAGGAATTAATCCGGTACTTCTGCGGAGCATGTGGCGCCTCGGTGTACTTTGCTATCCCCGCGAGCGGTAACTATGTGATTTGCTCGGGGTTACTGGATCAGGCGGAGGGGATCTTGACGTTCAAGCAACACATATTCGTCGCGAGTACTAAAGATGGGGGGATGAGCAGTTGGATCGAAGGGCCTGCTTGGACAGAGTGGCCGGAGCAGAGCGAGGTTTTTCAGCCTCCCACCAAACCTGCGGAAACGACAGAGAAGCCGATCTCAGCGCAAGAGGGAGGAGAGTCGAGTGAGAAAGCCAAGTTGAAATGTTATTGCCATTGTCGTGGTGTGGAATTCTACATTACTCGCCCGGATCAAGGTTCTACCAATGTATTTTCCATCCCCGTGCCCGACATTTTCACCCCCTGTCATACTCACTCACATCTATCTCAGGAACAAAAACCACAGCAGGAAACGCAAGAGCAGAATGAAGGTGAATGGTGGCTCCGCGCCAACGGAACAAAATACCTCGCCGGTTTCTGCGCCTGCAATGATTGCCGCCTCGCTACGGGGTACGACCTTCAAGCCTGGATGTTCGCGCCCGAGAAAAACATCCGACAGCTCGATGGTAAGGAGATTGATTTTACGATGGGGACTTTGAAGACGTACTCGCATTCTCCTGGGGCTTACCGTGATTTTTGTGGGAAATGTGGGGCGACAGTATTTTGGCGACATGAGGAGAGGCACAAAGGGCTTATTGATATCAGCGTAGGTTTGTTGGACGCGGACGAGGGGGCGAGGGCGGAAGAGTGGTTGGAGTGGTGGACGAAGAAAGTGGAATTTGAGGAGTTGGCGTCGAATAAGAGTCTGGTTGCCAAGATCACGGAGGGGCTTAAGAAATGGGAAAAGAAGGAGTAGAACCTTGATCCGGGCGAGTAATGTAGAATTCCACACCA
>QQTW01001806.1_pt1 | contig 15280 bp, 12 predicted proteins | sample 1904831 | NCBI WGS metagenome assembly QQTW01 (sample SAMN09435610, study PRJNA476489) | Subsurface metagenome, whole genome shotgun sequencing project. | reverse complement strand
CAGGTATGGTAATGCAAGCTGTTAATATTGCCACCGATCGAGTAAACTATCCTTGCAAATCGTGGCTTTAATTTAATAATGAGTAGTTTGATACCTGTAATTTTAGCTGGTGGTAAAGGCGAACGTTTTTGGCCTCTTAGCCGCAAGCACCGCCCCAAGCAATTTTTAAGTTTGGATGGTAGTGGTAAAAGTCTACTGCAAGCCACTGCCGATCGCTTGCTGCCCTTGGCTGGTAGTTGGGACAAGTTGTGGGTAATAACATCTAGCGCTTTAGCTGCGGGAGTTTCAGAACAACTCCCGCAACTACCTCAAGAAAATATCCTCGCCGAACCCGAAGGCAAAGACACAGCCCCCGCCGTGACTTGGGCTACTTTAGAAATTGCCAAACGCTACGGAAAAGAGACAATTGTCGGCTTTTTTCCCGCCGATCCTTGGATTGAAGATCCCCTTAGTTTTCAGCAAACTTTACAGGCGGCGGTGGAATTAGCCGCAACAGAAGATGCGATCGCAACATTGGGTGTAAAACCTAGTTACCCTTCTACAGGCTACGGTTATATCGAGCAAGGCGAACAAACGGGTACTTGTGGCAACTTGCCTGTATATCGCGTCAATCGTTTTACCGAAAAACCCGATCGCCAAACCGCCGAATCATTTATTGCGACTGGGCGGTTTAGCTGGAATAGCGGGATGTTTATTTTTAAGGCTGGAGTAGTCCTCAATGAACTTTATACCCACGCCCCCGAAATTATCCAACCCTTAGCCGACCGGGGAGCGGCAGCTTATGCCAGTTTGCCTAAAATTAGTATCGACTACGCTTTGATGGAAAAAACAAAACTAGCCTATGTATTGCCTGTAGATTTTGCTTGGGACGATTTGGGCGATTGGAATGCTATTGAGCGGTTATTGAAAACCGATGCACCCAATGTTGAAGTAGCAAGCCATGTAGGATTAGATACTACCGGATCGTTGCTTTACGCCACCGACGAGCAAGAAGTAATAGTTACTATTGGTTTAGAGGATACAGTCGTAGTCCGCGATCGCAATGTAACTTTAATTGTCAAAAAAGACCGCACCCAAGAAATCAAGCAAGTTCTAAAAATGCTGCAAGATCATCCAAAATTTCGAGACTTATTATAAATTAGTCAAAAGTAAACCCTTGACAGAGGTACTAAAGTAGCTTTTTAAGCTACAACCAAACAATATTATTCCATCAATTTGAGCGATCGCGTAGCTTGTGTAATCATCATCGTTCTACCTATTGACTTGCTGCCTATCCTTAGTAGATTTCGCTCCTCACTATTGTTTCCTTTATATAATTCAACTTGTGTTTTTAACTCAAACTACTTCCCGTCAACGCGAAATTGTTGAAGTTGTCCTCCGCAATGGTTGGGACTATATGCGTCGCCTCTTAACTGGCGGCAAAGCTGATGAACCTCAGTTGCCTACCCCCGCCGTATTGCGGAATATTTTGGTAGATTTGGGTCCGGTGTATGTCAAGTTAGGTCAACTCTTAAGTACGCGCCCAGACTTGCTGCCATCTGCCTATATTGAAGAACTCTCAACCCTCCAAGACGAAGTACCTCCCGTCCCTTGGGCAGACATTGAAGTGCTGCTAAGGCAACAATTGAGCCAGCCTATGGACGAAACTTTTTCTAGTTTTAGTGCAATTCCAGTAGCGGCGGGTTCTATTGCTCAAACCCATCGTGCTACTTTAGTTGATGGGCGTGAAGTCGCAGTTAAAGTTCAGCGCCCAGGAATAGACCTAACAATTGCTCAAGATATTTCTTTAATTCGTGGCATAGCCGATTTAGTGGCTAGAACTGAATTTGGACAGTCTTACGAAGTAGATTCTCTGGCTGAGGAATTTGCAACAGCGTTGCTAGCAGAGTTAGATTTCAAGCGCGAGGCTAGTTTTACTGACCAATTGAGGCAAAATCTGGCAGATAGTCGCTGGTTTGACTCAAAAAAATTAGTTGTAGCAGAGATTTACTGGGATCTGACTACCGAAAAAATCATGGTGATGGAGTGGCTAGATGGAGGTCCCTTACTAACGGCTACCCTAAATAGCGATCGCGATGGCATAGATTCGCGCCTTGAACGCGGACAAATTACTTCTTTGCTATTCCGTGCCTTTTTTCAGCAAGTTTATATTGATGGCTTTTTTCACGCTGACCCCCATCCTGGGAATTTATTTTATCTCAAAGATGGTCGCGTAGCTCTATTAGACTGCGGCATGGTAGGCAGGTTAGATCCTCGCACTCAGCAGATTTTGACAGAAATGTTGTTGGCAATTGTTGATCTAGATGCTCAAAGGTGCAGCCAGCTAACGTTACAGTTGGCTGATTCTGCTCAACCTGTAATCTTATCGCGGTTGGAGAATGACTACGACCGGATGCTGCGGAAATACTACAATTTGAGTCTCTCGCAAATCAATTTTAGTCAGATATTTTACGAAGTTTTACAAATTGCTCGCAGTAATAAAATTCGCCTGCCTGGTAATCTGGGTTTGTACGCTAAAACCTTAGCCAACTTGGAAGGAGTCACCCGTAAATTTAATCCTGAAGTTAATTTATTAGATGAAATCAAACCATTAATTACTGATTTATTTAGGAGACAATTATTAGGCGCAAATCCACTCCAATCGCTACTAAGAACAGCTTTAGATGTTAAAAGTTTGTCTCTCCAATCGCCGCGACACATTGAATTATTATTAGATCGGGTAACTTCCGAGACTTTGCAGTGGAATATATCGTTACGCGGACTTGATGGGCTGCGTCGTAGCGTAGACGATTCTGCCAATCGCCTTTCTTTTAGTGTTTTAGTCGGTTCGCTGATTATGGGAGCGGCAATTATTTCTAGTAAGGCCCAAACAACTGAGTTGTCATTACCTAGTAGCGTACTATTTGCTACTGCTAGTCTATTAGGATTATGGCTAATTTTTAGTATTATGCGTTCTGGAGGTTTGAAGAACTCTAAATAAAAAAATCGAAATTAAATTTATCTCAAGGCAATTACTAAACTCTAGTAATTGCCTTTGATTTTATAGGTACAAAAAATGCTGGTTTAGTTGGTATATGAGAAAAACATGGGAATTTTGATTGAATAAATATATCTTTACAAAATAGGTATAAGATTTACTTAGTGTACGAAACTTAAAGACAAGGATGTCTCTTTACGTCAAACTGATAATGCTTATACAGTAATTGAGCAACGCTAAAAGAGAGGGTGATAAATTCTATCTAGCTCCAAAGTGCGGCGATAATCAATATTTAGAGCAATTTGTTACGTAGAAGACTGTGAAGTGAGGAGAAGTGGTGAGACAAATTTTTAATAGCTTTTGCCTAGCTAGTACGGTAGTTGTATTCGTAAATCAGTCTGCTAAAGCCCATCGGGTAGATGCTGATTATATTGCAAGAATTTCCGGCAATCCCCAAGATGTTAAGCTGGGCGCGGGTAAATCTTGGCAGAAAATTAAACAAGTACAGACCTTAAAAATCGCGCAAACACCATCGCCTCAAAGCCCCCAAGCCGTACCGCCTACTAATCCAAAGTTTCCCCAAAATTTGCGATCGCCCCAATCTCCCCCAGCACCGCCAGCAAATACCCAGGCTTCGCCGCGAAATATTCCCGCACCTAGCAGACTCAGCCCTAATCCAAATCCATTACAATTTCCCACTAGACCTGAAGAAGTGAGGCTTGAGGCAGCAGAAGCAATTAGCTTTCAACAGGCATTAGAATTAGCACGGCGCAACAATCGGCAATTGCAAGTTGCTTTGCTGACTTTAGAACGCAGCCGCGCCAACCTACGAGAAGCCCAAGCAGAGCAATATCCAACTTTAAGCACCCAAGTTGGGTTAAATAGTAGAGGGAGTAATGTATTTAGCGATGCCAACAACTTGGCTGAAAGTGGCAACAATCAACTAGATCAATTAGATCAATTGCTCAACCAACGTAGTATTACAGGAAGTTCTACAGCATTAACTGGCACTGTAGGACTAAGTTATGACGTATATACAGCTGGGGCTAGAACCGCCCGCATCCGCGCCGCCGAAGAACAAGTACGCTTCGACCAATTAGACGTTGAACGCATAACGCAGCAACTACGCTTAGATGTATCTAACGATTACTATGACTTGCAACAAGCCGACGAACAAGTCCGAATTAACCGCGCAGCAGTTACCAACGCCGAAGCTAGTTTACGCGATGCTCAGGCGCGAGAACAAGCAGGAGTAGGCACTCGGTTCGATGTCTTACAATCGCAAGTCCAACTTGCTAATGCCAGTCAAGATTTGACTAATTCTTTAAGTCAACAGCAAATTGCCCGTCGCCAGTTAGTAAATCGTCTTAGTTTAGCTCAAGTGGCAAATGCGATCGCCTCAGATCCCGTAGAGATAGCTGGAGTTTGGAATTTACCACTGGAAGAAAGTATCATCCAAGCTTTTCAAAATCGGGCGGAGCTACAACAGCAGTTAGCACAGCGTAATATTAGCGAACAAAATCGGCGGATTGCGCTTGCGGGTATTAGACCTAGAGTTGGAGTTAGCAGTAACTACAACGTCAGCGATACTTTTAATGATGACGAAAGCTTTGGCGATGATTATTCCTTGGGTGCGAATCTAACTTGGACTTTGTACGATGGCGGTGCGGCAAGAGCTAGTGCTAGAGCGCAAGAAGCAAATATTGCGATCGCTGAAACAAATTTTGCCAATACTCGCAACCAAGTTAGGTTTGAAGTAGAAGAAGCTTACAGTAATTTGCAATCTAATTTAGCTAATATCCAAACTGCCTCGGTTGGTTTGGAGCAAGCTAGGGAAGCTTTGCGTCTAGCGAGATTGCGCTTCCAAGCTGGGGTAGGGATTCAAACAGAGGTAATTGATGCGGAGGACAATTTAACTCAAGCTGAAGGTAATCGAGTCACAGCTATCTTAAATTACAATCGAGCTTTGGCAAGTTTGACTAGAGCAATTAGTTCTAGCTCATCGCAGTAACTACTAACGATGGGGAGGGCAAAAACACTTCTGACTTGCGAAGTGCTAAGCTTAATCGGGATTTTAATGTCATAATCCCTATAAAGATCGAAATATTTATTTAAAGTTGGTTGAGGCGTTTTTGTGCCGAATCGGAATTATTGGCTATCATTACTGGTTATTTTTGGCTCGTGGGGAGTAAGTTTACCCGCCAATGGTCAAGCACTTGTTCCCTATAACGTGCAACTCAATAACGTAGAACTAGAAAAGCAAGGCTTGGGCTTAGCTCAAGAAGCAGCGCAGTTGGCACAGTTTCAACAATACGAACTAGCCTTACCGCGCGCCAGGTTAGCAACTCAATTGGCTCCTAAAAGTTACCAATCGTGGTTGCTATTGGGTGGTTTGTATTTGCAAACCAATAAGTTCACCGAAGCTGTTGCTCCATTGCAACAAGCCAAGTCCTTAGATCCCAAAAATCCAGCAATTTTCTTTGCTTTGGGTTCGGCAAATTTTGGTCAAGAAAAGTACCAAGCAGCAGCAGATAATATACTTGCAGGCTTGAAGCTCAAACCCAATGACCCAGAAGCTTTGTTTGATTTGGGGAATTCTTACTACAAGCTCAACCGTTTACCGGAGGCGATCGCTCAGTACAATAAAGCGGTAGCTGGCAATAAAAAGTTTTGGCCCGCCATTAACAATATTGGCTTGATTAAATACGAGCAAGGAGATACCAAGGGGGCAATCTCAGCTTGGCAAAATGCCCTAAACATTGACAAGCAAGCTGCCGAACCTCAATTGGCTATAGGAGTCGCGCTCTACGCTCAAGGGCAGCAGCAAAAAGGTGTAGCCGCCGGAGAAGCGGCCTTGAAAATAGATAGTCGTTACGGCGATTTGGAGTTTCTCAAACAAAACCTGTGGGGAAATCGCTTGCTGAACGATACCAAAAAATTGTTAGCTTCTCCCCGCCTTCGTTCTACCTTACAAGCACCCCCAGCGCTACCAAAACCAAACCCCACCACCCCCACACCGTAACAATTGATGCAAGTCCATAGGTTTATGGGCTTGCAGTTAGCGGATAAACTTCAAGCTTTCGGTATTTTTGGCAAATAGATCGGCAAAGATACTCATGACGGTACGCGATCGCACTTTGATATTTGTACTGACTCCCATCCCCGATTGCAATGCTACTTCTCGCCCGTTAATTAACAGCGATTGTCTTTGTAACCGCACTTTAGCTGGAAAGCGATAGAAAGGATAAACCTCATCCGGTGGCAAAGCATCTGAGCCAATCCAAACTAGCTTACCTTTTACATCCCCAAATTCGCTAAAAGGAAAGGACTCGATTCGGACATCTACATCCATTCCTTCCCGCACGAACCCAATATCGCGATTAGTAATAAATATTTTTGCGGTTAAGGCATCTCCCGGTACTATTTTGAGAATTGGTTGACTGCTGCTTGCCACAAAGCCCGGATTATGTACTTGCAAATCAAAGATTACGCCGCTTTCTGGCGCGGTGAGATCTTGATACTGCAATGTTAAATTAGCTTGGTTTAACTGGCTGTCTAGCTCAGCTAGGCGCTTATTATTTTCTACCAAAACTTTTGTCAATTGACTATCAATTTCGGCAATGCTTTTGTTATTTACAGCCATCCGATCGAGTAAATCTTTGCGATCAAAAGCGGAAATATTTTTGTTTTTAAATTGAGCTTCGCCAATGGCTAGTTTGAGCCGTGCTTGTTCTTGAATGCTTTTGTCAATTTCTGCTAAATCAGTTTGTACCTGCTGTTGCTGCTTGAGATATTGAATTTTTGAAATTGCGCCATCTTTAGCTAAAGGAGTAATGTTATTTAAAATCCCTCGATCTACGTTTAACGTATTTTTGAGATTGGCTAGTTGAATATCTATTTGACTTAATTGTACTTTTAATTGATCTACCACCAACTGGGAAGAATTTGCTCGCGACTGCAATTCTGCTTGGCTCGATTGCAGACGCTCAAGTTGTTCGCGATTTAAACTATTCATTGCGCTTGAATCGCCCAACTGCCCGCGATAGAGTCTGTTTTCGGCAACTAAAGCTGCCCGACTTTTGGTTAATGAAATTATTTCAGTTTTGGTTTCTATACCAGGAAATAGTACGCCATTGCCCCCACTATTCATTTGTGATCGATAGAATTGATTTTCCTGAAGCAAAGAGTTGCGAACTAGCTTCAGCGCTGCATTTTGAGATTTAGCCGCCGTCGGATCGAAGCTCAGCAGGCGATCGCCTTTTTTCACTTTTTGCCCGTCAGCAACGTATATAGCTTTAACGACACCATTTACTGGAGATTGAATCTCTTTGACGGTTCCTGTCGGTTCTAGCTTGCCTGTAGCGGGGATAGCTTGCTCAATTTTGGCAATACACGCCCAAGCGATTGCTCCTGTAGCTACGCTTAATAAGCACCATAAAATCAACCGCGATAAAGTTGGAGATTGTTTTAATAGTACGGGGCGATCAAACAATTGAGAGGTATTGGTGTAACTAGCTTCTAAATGCGGGGTGGAGTCTTGCTTTTTATTCGCCTTCACTAGCTTGAGATTGGGCAATTTATCTACGTCTGTTGACTTAGGGGAGCGATTAGATTTGTCTCTATTACTTGTATTCATCATTAGTAGATAGGGTTTTCAATTTTTAGGCGATCGCGCACTTAATCTATAATCAATGGCTAACTGCTTCTTGTTGTTGATACAAGCAGTAATAACGCCCTTTCATTGCCATCAATTGTTCGTGGGTTCCTTCCTCGGCTACCGTACCTGAGTCCATCATCACAATTACATCGGCATTGCGAATTGTTGCCAAGCGATGGGTAATAAAAAATACTGTTTTGCCCTTAAATGCTGCGGCTAAATTGAGACACACCGAACGCTCAGTATTGTAGTCTAAGGCGCTAGTAGCTTCATCTAATATCAATAGGTTTGGGTTTTGCAATACGGTTCTGGCGATCGCAATTCGCTGTCTTTGTCCCCCCGATAAAGCTGCACCGCGTTCCCCTACTCTACTGTTGTAACCTTGAGGCAAAGACATAATAAAGTCGTGAGCATAGGCTACTTTTGCTGCTTCAATAATATCTTCCGAGGTAGCATCAGGATTGGTTAAAGCAATGTTTTCTTGGACTGTACCGTCAAATAATAAAGTATCTTGCAAAACTACGCCAATTTGACTGCGTAAGGAATAAAGTTCTACTTTGCTAATATCGTAGCCATCGATGAAAATTCTGCCACTATTTAGCTCGTACAAGCGCGGCAAAATCTTGGTAAGCGTACTTTTTCCTGCACCGCTAGAACCTACCACCCCTACAAAAGTTCCAGGAGAAATCTCCAAGTTAATATTTGTAAGTTGCGGTGCGCCGCTATCTGTAAACCGAAATGATACATTTTCATACTTTACAGCGCCGCTAATTTCTGGCATAGGAATATTATTTTTACCAGCCTGCTCAACTTCTGTCGGCGTATCAAGAATATCGCTAATTCGTTCCAAAGATAAAGCCGTTTCTTGGAAGTTCTGCCATAGTTGAATTAGTCTCAGCAATGGGCTTGTAGTATAACCAGCAATAATTCTAAAGGCAATTAGTTGTCCTAAAGTTAGCTGATTTTTTAGCACTAAATATGCTCCAACCCACAGCAGCATCAATCCCGACAACTTGTTCAAAAATCCACTAATTGAACTTGCAGTAGTGGAAGTCAAAACACTTTTAAAACCCGCACTTACATACCGAGCATAATATTCTTGCCACTGCCACCTAGAGCGCAATTCAATATTTTGGGCTTTGACAGTTTGAATGCCAGAAACTATTTCAACTAAATAAGATTGAGTATGAGCATTGCGTTCGGCTTTGGTGCGCGATTGTTGTCTAATAATTGGCGCAGCAATTAAAGTAAGCACTGCAAATAAAGGTACAGTAGCTAAAGCAACAAGCGTTAGTATCCAGCTATAAAATAGCATGACGACAATATAGATAATCGAGAAAACAGCATCCAATACAACCGTTAAAGCTGTACCTGTAAGAAACTGTCTAATGTTTTCTAATTCATTAACGCGACTGGCTAGTTCTCCTACAGGGCGGCGTTCAAAATAACGCAGAGGTAAACGCAATAAGTGGTCAATTACTTGAGCGCCTAAAGCTAAATCTATGCGATTGGTAGTATCAACAAATAAGTTAGTCCGCAAGTTTGTAATTACGGCTTCAAATACAGCTAAAACTACCACAAAAATCCCTAATACGTTCAGAGTTTGAGCGCTATTTTGATTAATAACCGTATCAATGATTACTTGAGTAATTAAGGGATTAGCTAAAGCAAATAACTGCACAAAAAAGGAAGCAATAAATACTTCCAACAACACCCGACGATAACGATAAAGAGAAGGCAAAAACCACGATAAACCAAACCGTCCGGTAGGCGTTTCCGCCGTAGGTTGCAATAAAAGAACTTGCCCGGATTCTCCCCAAGATTCAATAAAAGTCGCAACTTTGAGACGATGAATACCAGTTTCGGGTACAGCCAAAACTAACTCAGTTTCACTAGCTTTATAAAGTAGAGCAAAAGAATCAAGCCAAGCAATTATTGCTGGAGTTGGCAACCGCGCGATCGCATTTGCTGGTATATCTACTAATTGAGCTTTAATACTCATCAATTCTGCTACTGCACCACACAACTGCAAAGAAATACTACCGTGACGCTCTAAAGAATTAGCCAAAGCTCGACGCAGCAATTCTTTACGAAAAGGCATACCCAAATACTGAGCAAGCATTTGAAAGCAAGCTAGGGTAGCGTTGAGAGCGCCTCTAGCGTGGATGTAAGGGTATTTTGGGTGTTTAGTTTCTAAAGCTTCTGGGCGATCGGGAGCGTAGGGAATATCAATTGTCGCTAGGGCATTTTCCGTGCTTTCTTCCTCGTGTAGAGAAGGAAAAAAGCCGATTAAACGAGCATTAGGAGGCGATACCTTAATATATTCTGGCTCAGAACCCGTAGCAAGTAAGCGATCGCCTACGGCAAAATTTGTTGTACCGCTACTTAACAACCATAGTAAATTTGGATCTAATGAACTCAGGGAAGTTTTACCTGGCGGTAAATTAACAACAACAGCAGTTTCTACCACACTTAGAGCTAATTGTTTTAGATTGCTGACACTTGCTGCTTGCTTTTGGAGTTCTATGCTGAGTAAATCAAATACTTCAATCAAGGCGCAATGGTTATCAAAAGCCGCCGCTACTTGGGGTTCTTGCTCTAGTAGAATTAAAAAATCTTTTGCCTTGATAGTCAAACAAATCGCTTCACTCGCCGCTAAAACCGTTTCGCAAGCAACCTCTCGCAATAAGCTTACCCAGCCGACAATAGCACCCCTAGAAAGTAGCTTAAGAGTTTCCGGTGCAATGTTTCCTGGCGTATAAGCTAGTAACCGCGCTTGTCCGCTATAGAGAATACTAATATTAGCGGGCATAACTTCGCGGACAGCAATTGTTTGTCCTAAGCGATAGCGCAACAATTGACTATTTTCTATTAATCGCTCTCTAGAATCGAGTGAAAGCTGGTCAAAAGGCGGCGTACTAGCCAAAAACTCGCAAAGAGCATCTGTGCTATTTGTCATAGTGTTACCAAATCTTGTTCGACTACACTAATTTGATTTATTTGCTCGTCAATCCATTGCTTAAATAATTCATTCAGCAATCTCTGGCGCATAGCTTCATCAAATACCGCCGGAATAAATTTCTCTAAGCGTACAACCAAAAACCATTCTCCCAAGCGAGTCGGCGGTAAGAGCTGACTTGGCTTACTAATCTTCAGCATTTTTGCTAGCCCAGGGTGAGGTACGCTTAATTCTACAGGTCCAATCAGTCCGCTTGTTTGCGCTTCTACACCTTGAGAATATTGTGCCGCACAATCTGCGAAAGATTGTTCTTTGGCTTGGATGCGAAAATACAGTTCTTGAGCCAATTCTGATTCTTTGGTACGAAGTACCGAGTAAATAACTTTGTCTAGCTTAGATTTGTGAGCAAGAAAAAACGATTCTAGTTTATTTTCCCAAGTAATAAGCTTAAATTTTTCAATTTTTAACTCTCTAATTGCCAGTGCTTCAAGTTGAGCCGTAGACATTCCATAATGCTGCAAATAAGTCTGGCGTTCGGCAATATTTATCAGTTGATGTTTTTTATAGTATTTTTCAATTGTGATCGCGCGATCGGTATCAGATAGTTGTACAGAGGCAATTGCTTTATCTATCAGTATCTCTCGCCACAACTGAGGCAGCATTTGATACTTTGCCAGCAGAGGAATGAGTTCGGCGGGAGCAATGGTGCGATCGCCTAGTTGCAATATTAAAGACATAAATCACATTCAATCGATCGCAACTAGCTTACCCAAATAGTTAGTAGTTTTAACTCCAAACGCAAAGATATTTGCCGTAAACTATTCATTGATAGTTAACAAAAAATATTTCAGTAAGTTAGTTAAACTAATTCGAGTTAACAGCTTGCAAGCAAAAAGACCATGAATGAAGCAAATATATCAGTAGTTGAATATCAAGATCGCGACCCAGAAACGGGAAGGTATATAGTAAAAAAGATTCCGAGTGGGGAAACTTTGCTTGTACCGTCTGTTTCTAGCATATACATCCTGAAGCTAGAAAAAGGGCAAACATTAATCTTCATTCAACCCCCCGGATACCCAGAGGGCTATTTAGTATCGCCAATTTAAGCCTTCTATCTAGAATAAGGTGGTACTTCAGGGCGCAGATCCCCCCGCAGCTTTGTTTCGCTTGCGCCACCAAGAGTCGAGGGAAAAAATATTATATTGGCAGGTCGCCAGCAAAATAAATAACACAATCCCATAAACAAGTTGGCTTCCGGCGGCTTGCCAATTTTGCACCGATGTGACTCCCATCATCAGCATTACCATCAAAGCAAAAGTCACAACCAAGGCGAGGCGCGTTGCCAGTCCAAGAGTAATCAAAATGCCTACCACTAATTCAATAATCGGTACTAAAAAGGCATTGATGCGTACTAAAGGTTCGGGAAAATAAGAGCCTTCTAAGGTTTTGACGGTTTCTTCAACAAAGCCTGGAATATTGCCAATCCGGGTAAAGCCATGATTGAAAAAATTAACGCCAAGGAGCAATCGCAAAAATAAGTGAGCAAGAGCAAGGTCTTTGGGTTTAAGCCCAGCATTTGTTTTGTCTATCACAATTGAGCCTCCGATAGTAATTATTTATACTTATGCAATTTGCTAACAACTTTTGTTTCTAGCAAATGGCGATAAGGTGACAAAATTAAGCGTACCGGGCGATCGCCTAATAAATAAGTTTGCAGCCAAGTCAGCAACACAACCAATTGATTCCGTAATCCTGGCAAATACACCAGATGAACGCCCAACCACATTATCCAGGCGAGGAAACCTGTAAGTTTCCACTTGCCAATTAACCCTACTCCCGAATAACAACCAACGATCGCTAATCTACCCTTATTAAAATAGCGAAATGGTTTGAGTTTTTGACCACGCAGTTGCCTAGTAAGGTTTCGAGCTACGGCTACACCTTGCTGGAGAGCAACAGGTGCAACACCGCTTAAAGGTTTAGCTAATTTTTCTACATAAGCCGCATCGCCAATCGCGTATACATTCGGGTAATTGAGGGATTGTAAAGTCAGATTAACGCGCAACTTACCTTTAGTTGCTTTTAAAAGTTCCTCTGACGAGTTGGGAACTGCGGCTTCCAAACCCGCCGCCCAAATTACTGTCGCCGTAGAGATTGTTTGACCATCAGTGAGGCAAACCCCTGTAGCTGAAATTTCTTTGACGCGGGTTTGCAAACGAACATCAACCCCTAGTTTTTGCAAATATTTTTGGGCAACACGACCAAGTTTAGGCGGAAATTCTGGGAGCAAGCGATCGCCCGATTGCAATAAAATCAGCTTGACTTCGCGCATATTTAAGCTGGGATATTCTCGACGAAACCGACTGCGTAACAACTCTACAAATGCTCCAACAATTTCTACTCCCGTTGCGCCACCACCAATAATTGCAAAGGTGAGTAAAGGTTGGCGGCTTGGGGCTTCAAGTCGGGCAGCAGCTTCAAAACAAGAAAAAATTCGATTTCGCAGCGTCACAGCTTCTGCTAACGTCCGCATAGGCAAGGCAAATTCTGCCGCTCCCAAAACCTCCAAATACTGCGTTTGACTTCCCGTTGCCAAAACTAAATAATCGTACTGAATATCTAATTTGTCTGTGCGGATAACTTGCTCGGAAAAATCAATTTCTTCGACTTCTGCCATGAGAAAATGACAACGGCGGGAGCGACGCAAAATAGTCCGTACTGGATACGCAATGTGTTCGGGTTCCAACTGCCCTGTAGCTACTTGGTACAGCAATGGCACAAAGGTATGATAGTTATTGCGATCAATAAGTAAAACTTCTTTGCCAGAACGAGCCAAAGATTTCGCTGCTTGCAGACTTCCAAACCCAGCACCAATAACAACAATTAGAAACTTTTGCGGCATTACCGAGGGGTGTAGATGCGATCGCCCATAATTCATATTTATCGATAATCTTAGGTCAACTGGCTTAAATGTTAGCCAAGTTGCTTGAATATTGCCGTAAAATCAAACTACTTTGCCCGGTAGGTATGCCAAATTTTTGAACTATACATACACGCAATCAACCACACCAATCCGGCGGCGTACCCAGCAATGATATCTGTGGGCCAATGCACTCCTAAGTACATCCGACTAAAACCAATAGCTATAATCAATAAAATAGTTAAGCTAATAATCCATCCTCGCTGGCGACGGTAACGAGTTGCAAATATATAGCCAATGAAGCCGTAAATTACCATCGACACCATTGCATGACCGCTAGGAAAGCTGTATTGTCCCACGTCTACTACCCGTTCCCATAAAGCTGGGCGATCGCGGCTAAATAGTTGTTTGAGTAATACATTTAGTCCAATTGCACCAACAGCCGCGATCGCCAAAGTTGTAGTTTCCGATCTCTGGTTGCGTCGTGATAGCCAAATCCCTAAAATCGAACAAATAATTAATAATACTAAGGGGTCGCCTATAGTTGTAATGCCTAACATCGCTATATCTAGTAGCGGCGAGCGCCAACCCCTGATAGTCAACAAAATCTTTGTATCAAATGCGTAACTTTCTGCTTCTAAAACTTCCTCAGCAATTTGGGCAAATACCCACAAAGCAAAGGCTGCTAGTAACAAGCCGCCGATTCTAACTTTGAGTAAAAGCGAAACTAATCGCGATCGCACTATCTATATTTAAGTAAAGCTTTCCCAGACATTCGCCACCAGGTCGCTGAGCCACTGACGCTGTTGGATATCTAATAAACTATCATCAGCTAACAACTGCGCGGTTAATTGCTCTAAAGATTGCCCTTTAGCACTGACAATTCTAATTACACCAGCGATCGCTGCAGCAACCATTTCTTCGTCAATGGGCTTTTGGTGGAGGGCAACAATTTCTTGAGGACTAGCGGGGATTGGGTAAGCCATAGCGTAACGTTAAAAGTAGAAGTATTTTAATAAACTTAAGGTAATTGTAAACTTTTTTAAACAAATTCTCATTTATCTTGTAAGGGAAGTGTAGCGCAATCTGTAGCTTTGTCAACTCTGCCTTTCTAAGTAATTCACTAGGAGTTAAAATCGCCAAATGAAAGAAATCCTATATATAGAAATTCCTACCCCAGAAACCGCCAGTGTATGTCAGTGGTTGCACGAGGCATGGCTACCTCTGACTGGAGAAAAAGTAACTACCCCTGTAGGCGTAAGATTGCAGATAGCTAAGACTACACTTTCTACTTCAACTATTCCCCAAACACCTCAAGAACTTTCAATTTTTACTTGGACTGTACAACGCACGACTTATTTAAAAGTATTTCGCATGGGCGAAGTTTTCCCGAACGAGCAAAAAATCCTGGCGCAATTGACCAGTCAATTGCGCGTCAAGTTTCCCCAGCAATACCCCGAACCACCAAGTATCGATTTAGCTAGTCACAACATTTTTGAAGCTTTAGCACCGTACTACCCGTTAACGGCGAAGTATTTTCAAAAGATGCCCAATGGCGAAAAGGATCTTCAGCGCGTCTACTGGTGGGAGCAAAGGTGGCGTGAAGGAGTCCGTAAAGATGAGCAGCCTAAGCAGGTGGTATTTTCTCATCAAGGACAAGAGCAAAAGCCTGAATACGATCTAATTTATATTGGCGGTGCGTTGGGAGTAATTCACGCCGCAGTCATGGCACAGTTGGGCTACCGAGTATTATTGCTAGAACGCCTA
>QQTW01001805.1_pt1 | contig 15280 bp, 18 predicted proteins | sample 1904831 | NCBI WGS metagenome assembly QQTW01 (sample SAMN09435610, study PRJNA476489) | Subsurface metagenome, whole genome shotgun sequencing project. | reverse complement strand
GACGTCCAATATTCCAGGGACTCAATAAAGGAAGTGCGGATCGGGGTCATGGTCAGGGTCAGGCACAGGGTCAAGGAACGAGCAAACAGCTTTATCTATGTTTCGTGGCCCAAAGTAACATTTAATCTGCTCCCTACTGGAAGCCCGCGCATGCGCCACGTCCCTTCCAAAAGGTGTAGCTCACTGAACACCCGCTGTTCTAGATGAGGGCGGACAGAACACTCGAACATGACCCTACTAAAAGACGGTCAGGCGCGCATTCATCCAAGACGCGCACCTCCGAAGCTCTCCACTTCCGTTGATCCTTTCCAAGATGAGGAAGCTGCCAGCGACATTGACCTCGAACCGCCTTCCAAGAAACAAAGAACTGCCCGGTCTTCGTCAGGTAGACAAAGGTGGATTCCAGGCGGCCGAGGTGGAGGTGGACATCATAACGGGCTGAACGGTAGTGAAGTTCAGGCTCAGACTGCAAGAAGTAAAGACGGTTGTTTTGAGCAGAAAGCAGCACACAGCAGACACGATACAGCTTCAACAGGACAGCCGATCCGTACCTCGTCACGCAGGACCATGCCCCGACCACAGCCACGCTACAGTACAGCAACCGCCGCGGCGGCCGCGGTTGACGGATACAAACCCCGGGAAGAACGTGGATGGGAAGAGTTTCACCCCGATTTAGACCTAGAATCAGGCCTTGCTGTAATCACTTCGGAGCAGGTTGATGGCCTGGCATTGTCCTCGAGTAAACAACAAGGCGATCAGGATGCCTCAAGAGAAGAGAATGACGTTCAGGAAGAGGTAGCTGTGGCTCAGCCTTCACCTATGGTCAGAAGAAGACCTGGTCGGCCGCCACGTCGAGCTGATTCAATGCTGAACGGCCTGCATCCACCCAAGCAGCCAAGAATCGTACCTCCACCTGGACCCAATCCGCGAGAGAGGCTCACCTTGCCCAGACCTTCATACAAAGAGCATGATCCGTTTCTGGAGTATGAACGGAAGGGTGTTGCTCAGCAAGACTTTGTTGACCGATCAATGGCTTCTGTCGGATATCAAGAGAGCGAGATGTTCGTAAGACCTGATCAGACGCTCATTCGGTTAATGGAAGGGGCGGTGGAAGAAGACCTCGATCTTGTCCCAGGATTGAACCCTGAGGGAGAAAATGCGGCTATCGGTAGCACTGGCGTTGGACGGGTTGAATATGACATGGATGAGCAAGACGCGAAGTGGTTGGTCATGCTAAATAAAGCCCGGTCACTAGAACAAGTGGAGAACATCAAACCGGCCATTTTTGAAATCACTATGACCAAAATCGAGAAGGAGTGGCATGCGCTTGAGAAAAGGATTCCTAGGAACGATCCCAAACCCCCTCAGACACAGAGGCCTAGATCAAGTTCTGCTGCCGCTGTGAATGGTGAGCCTGGCCTGGGAGAGGAACAAGATAGTAAGTGCTCTATATGTGACGATGGAGATTGCGAAAATGCAAACGCCATAGTCTTCTGCGACGGCTGCGACTTGGCAGTCCATCAGGAATGCTATGGTGTTCCATATATACCAGAGGGCCAGTGGCTATGCCGCAAATGTCATCTGATCGGACGAGGCACGCCAACCTGTATCTTCTGCCCAAACACAGAAGGTGCTTTCAAACAGACCAATAGCGCAAAATGGTCTCACCTCTTGTGTGCATATTGGATACCTGAGGCCAGCATAGGCAACATGTCTCTTATGGAGCCCATACTTGATGTTGAGAAAGTTCCATACTCTAGATGGCGTCTCACATGCTTCATTTGTCTGCAGAAGATGGGTGCATGTATTCAGTGCAGCCACCGGAATTGTTATCAAGCGTTCCACGTTACCTGTGCTCGTCGCGCAAGGATGTATTTGCGGATGAAATCGGGACAGGGGGTCAATTCTCTTATGGATAAGAGTCAATTGAAAGCTCTCTGTGACAAACACGTTTCTGCAGAATGGCGGTTGGAGCATGATACAGAACGAGCAACAGCAGAAGCCAAGAAATACTACGCTCAGAGCATGAAGAATCGCAAATGGGCAGACAGCCAAGCTTCAGCCCTAGCGCTCGGTCCTTCACAGCCAGAGGCAGGCAGCGACAGCGCCTCCATGATGCAGAGGCTCGTTCTCAACCACGGAGCAAACAAGCGAAGCAAGACGCAGAAAGCAGTCTGGCGGCTCGCTTCAGGAGCACCAGTCATTCCAGATGCCATTTGCAAGTCGATTGAGGCGTCTCTTCAGCGCTTCATGGTTCGAAAGAAGAAGGATTTTGTGGCAGAAGTTTGCAAGTACTGGACCTTGAAAAGAGAAGCTCGAAGAGGTGCACCCCTGCTGAAGCGACTTCAGCTGCAGATGGATTCTTTCAGTTCAGGTGACGTGACAAGGAGAGACTACGTAGCTCAAGGAGCTACAGGCAGAGCAAGACTTGAGCGAAGAATTGAATTTGGAGAACGACTTCTGCAAGATTTGAGCCGCTTACGGGGACTGAGCGAGCTGATCAAAGAACGAGAAGCTTTGAAACTGGCGGACGCCACAATATTGAAAGAGATGGTTGACACAATGTATTTTCCAATCCCACCCATGCTTCGACCGATTCTTGATAAAGCTCTTCAGTACGTTGACCATTGGGAATTATTTGTGTGATCTCTGCTGACATTCGCATTTAGACTCGACCCCAAAGATGTGTTCAAAGAAGGCCTACACTCAATACACGCAAAGCTGGATACTCACTCTTACACGTCAGTGGCTGTTCTCTCTGCCGAGCTGGCCAACGTTCTCAGCTCCGACCTTGGGGTGGAGGCAACCAACACAGCAGAATTTCAACAACAAGTCACTGGTAAACCTATCGCCATGACATCCGAGCAAAAAGATCGGCGCAAACTGGCAAAGCGAATTGTCAAAGCTATCCAGCCTGCTTTGGAGGAAGCCCTCCGAAATGAGAGCGAGATTAGCGGACGTCCTTTTGAAAAACAAATTCGAGAGCTTGATATGATGCTTGACAACACGATATTATCTCGCCAAGAATCATATTCTGGCTCAAACAATGGAGAAGAAATCGAGCTTAGGAGCTTGCTCAAACCTTCCAACGGCCGCCATACACCGTTGCCTATCATTAGGCGTAGGGAAGGGGACGACAACCACACTGAAGCTGCAATCGACGCCTTGACCTTCCCGAACAGCAAGACAGCAGAATTACATGACGTAGAGATGGTGGATGCGCCAAACGAGCCAGGGGAAGAACTGGATGGATCCATCGCCCAACTGAACGGCGAACTTTCTGCAAATACACAACAAGCGGTTGTGGAAAATACGCCTCCAGCTTCCACGAACGGGCTGAAAACAGATGGCATTCCTGAAAATACAAACTTATCTGACAACTCAAGGGCTTCTGTGCCAGAGCCTCCTACACCACCCTTGAGCCTTGAAGGACTGCAGCAATCTACTTTCTCCTGTGGTGGCATACCATGGTATATTGAGCCATTCGACCCTGATGGTACCACCGTTCACGAAGAAAGATGGACTGGTCCGGAAGTTCTGCGGGAAATGAGCGAAGAGTTGACAGATATTGATGATGAGGAGCTCCTAGGTCTTGGAGGTCCGGACTTCGATACTGACAACCACAACCACAATGTGACCACCACAACGACGACATCTTCGACAACGGCGCCGAAGAAGGGAAATGTGAAGAAGAATGGTAAGATGAGAAGGCGTTGGAAAGGCTTCAAGTGATGAAAGCAATCTGGTTCAGTTTACTGGCCTTCAGATGGTCAGTCTCATGGCAAATGCTATCATCGTCACGGACTGGTTCACGAATGATTCGAAGAACCCTCTTGAGCATTGGTTTAGGGTATTCAGGGGTTGTTATTGCTGACTGGCGTGAGCAAAAAGCTAGACAGGGGTCTGCTATGCACAGGTGGACATGAGGCCTATAGGTCGGTTTGTACCTTTGAAGGTCTTTTTTTGTAACAATATTGCGTGTTTCGGCGGCTTGGTCAGACGTACAGAAGCAGCAGGCAGTTGCATTTGCAGCAGGATGGAGTAGCTTCAAGTTGTCGATAACGACGCCTAGACTCTGCCTGCACGATCACGTATGAAGCTTGCGCCAAGTTTGCTCCCATATTATGTACTCCGCCAGTGAGTACAGTGAGGCTGGAATTCTAGGTTCCGTAAGAGGTCTAGCGTATTTTCTGCTTGCAACATGGGTGAGATTTTCTGGGGACCGCAGCATAATTTCCTTTACCACAACAAATCTCTCTCGTGCGGCTTCATCCCTCTTCACAAGCTTCTTCAAAGAACACGTTTCTTCAAGAGGCTGACCGTTCAGAATCTTCATCAACAAAAACATTCTAGAAGCAGAGTCCAAGCCATCACCTTTATCTCCCTCTAAGTCCTCTGTTTCTTACTCCCGCGTCACCAACAGATCACCAGTAGACGCCGCCAAACATGGCTGACTTCGATGAAGGCAATGGCAGTGGCCGCTATGACGGTCAGTCTCTTTGAGTGATTGCCTGCAACCAACAGATGAATTCTAATCTGCGTATTTCAGATGAGAGAACCTTTGACCGACGCGACCGATCTGCTTCACCGCGTGGAGATCGTGAGGAGCGCAATCGAAGCCGATCTCCACGCGACAGACCGTAAGTATCTCAACTCAAAGCTATTTAATGCTCTACTAATTTTGCAGTCCTCCACCGCCAGCAGACACTCGCATGAAGGATGTCGACGAGGAGGGTGCTGTGAATACCGGCTCCAACCTCTTTGTTACTGGTATCCATCCACGTCTATCCGAGTCCGACGTCTCTCGACTTTTCGACAAGTATGGCGAGGTTGAGAATTGCTCCATCATGCTAGACCCCCACACCAAGGAATCTCGTGGCTTTGGTTTTGTCAAAATGGTTACAGCCGAACAGGCAGATGCCGCCAAAGAAGGTCTTCAAGGTGAGGTGATTGAAGGTCGCACTCTTAGCATCGAGAAGGCTCGACGTGCCCGTCCAAGAACTCCTACACCTGGCAAATATTTTGGTCCTCCCAAGCGTGGTCAGTCAAAGATCTTCTCTAGGTTTGATTTTTCTAATCACTTCGTAGGTGACTTCGGTGCTCCCCGTGGAGGCGGCCGTGGCGGTCGTTTTGATCGATATGATGATCGCCGTGGCGGCGGTGGTGGTTACAGTGGCAGACGTGACGATTATCGTGGAGGCTCTCGCTATGACAATTATGATCGCCGCGAGTATGGTGGCAGACGTGATCGTGACGAAGGATACGGATCTCGCAACATTGATCGGTACGCAAGCTCTGGCCGTGATGACCGCTACAGTGGTCGTGACGACCGACGTGGTGGCGGCGGCGGCCGAGGCGGCTATTACGATCGTAGCGATGATCGCGGCGGGTATGAAGCTCCTGCTGGTCGAGATGATGCTCGTGAGCCATACAGCGGTGGTCGAGATTACAGCTCCCGTGAGGACCGTTATGCCAGATAAATTGGCCTGTCTTCACCACAAGCTAAGTACGGCAGTCTTTTGTCGACCGTCATTTCATTCTTCACTCTTCCATGGTGGTCACTCAAGCTACGTGCCTATTTCCGATTCAACTCCTGTATTCAGAAAGCTTGTTCACTATGCTTGATCGGAGATGCGTCGAGAAAACGGCGAGTGCGACGACGAAGTTGTGCGGCTCTGTTTCAGTCTCAAATTCGGTCTCTTTCAGCGGTTTCGGCAAGGACATCAAAATTGCGGACAATCCTTCGACTTTAGTCAACATGTACTGCGCCTCGGAATGCTTTTCTTCTTCTAGCCATGAAGGTGGCATTAAGACCGCACGCGCTATCAGCAGAGCGGTCTTCCAAGTTTCAGCTCGATAGTCTCGCCTTTCGGCTTCAAACATTACATCGATATGCACGGGATAATTCGTCCTGCCCATGCATCATAGCTTCCGAAAATACAGTAAAGCGGCATGCTCGCCCACCTGATTTCGCCTTGACTCCGCCTTGATTCCGTCTGATTCCGCCTCTCAGTAGTCGTCATGCAAACCGCCAGCCATAAAATCAATACACAAGGTATATGATCAATCTTTCTTGGATGATCACCATGACTATAAACAAAGAATGATTGGCAGGCTGAACGCTCAACTGCAGAAGATTCATTCCTGACTCCGCACATATCACAATTGATCAATTCACATACTAGGTACGTAAGTCTTTACAAGGTGTTATTTTGATCTTCTGGTTAGAGTCTCCTGCACAAGATATAAGAGTCGTGCTCTTGCTTGGATTATTTCTGCATCCCGGACATGACTGGTCTCTCAAGAGTGCTCAACTCAGTCGGTCTCCCAAAGCAAAACTTTGGGGGCTCTGTATATGCATCTACGGTTCCTCAATAGCACATTCAACGCTTTATCACTGCTAAGCGGTTAAGGTCCTCTGTGCTGTATACTGAGGTGGCGAGGTGTATAGACAGACCTCTTCCTACTACCCGCAGTAGTCGCCACTATCTCAGATGCAGCTTGTCGCGTATCAAGAGGCGGCTGTTACTCTTATCGGCCATCTTGACCTTTTTCCGAGAATGACCGAGGGATAGTGCGAGGACTGTGAGAACATTTCTGCCATAACCTGGACGAGACAGCGGACGTGGGAATTCTTACTGGTTGCTGTAACATGCCTCGACTTCATACACCAGCAGGGAGAACTACTGGTTATATTATTAAATGTCCAGGAAATGCTTGGGCGTTCCTGCAAAAGGCTCTCGCATACCAGGAAGGCAGTTGACAGTTGCTTACCAGGTAGGTCAGACAGAGTACGTACAAATGCCCTTGATTCAGCAACGGTGCTTCTCCGTCCATGAGGTTCCGGAGTATGCAGACGAGACAAATGCGGTATCTGGGCAGAGTTGCACGAGGCAACAAGAGAAGATATTCTGGATTGACGAACCATTCATTACGTTGGATCCATTGTTGGTCACAGAAAGAGATGCTTGGGCACTGCCAGCAGCAAAAGCTGTGCCTTCTTCGGGGGCGAACCCTCTACCTATGTTCCTTACTATACAAGCCTGAAGCCGTAGAAAATACCAGTTGTCTCACAAGTACACCGAACGATCTGCCCATTCTTCCCATGCCATAACATTTCCATATCTCCAGACCCGTCCCGTGAGCCGGAGATCCTCTCTACTGAAGAACTATAAACCTCCCAAAATTTAAAGGAGAAAGCTACCCTCCCTATCCAATATTTGCTTAGTAGTTAGAAATCACCCATCCATAATTAGTTCAAGTTAGAAAGTTAGTAATTACTCCTTCAAGCTTGTGCAACCCTAACCAAGCCATCTACATCCAACCAATGGACCGGCAAACCACGCATACTCCAGTTAATTAATCAGTCAGTCAGTCAGTCAGCTGAGTTGAGCTGTAATAGAGGAAAGAGGTCCATGGAACTCTATATCGTTGTGCTGGAAAGGAGAGAGGAGCACGTGCGCGCGTGTGTTTGTGTGTATATATTCAAGCATAGCAGGACAGATCGTGATGAACTGCTGCATAGAAGGCATAGAACAGCAAGTTTGTTCTATCTATTCAGGAGTAGGGAGCGTAGACACGTGGATTCGTACAAAATAGGCTGTAACTTATGGTACAGGAGAATCTTGCTCCGAAATTGGCAACTAGAAAATTAAGTAACCGGTCGACTGCGGACAGATTACCATGATGAACGCGATACGGAGTAGAACTGAGCAACGTACTTAGCCCTTACGAAGTTTATCAGATCGAGATCGTTCTGTCCAAGCAACCCAATAGAAATAGAGTTCTAGGGGGAATTCTCGAAACCAGGGCTTTACAGCTCCCTATACAATGATTCTATTTCCCCTTGTTGATATTGATGAGTGCTAATTCAATAAACTTCTATGGACAAGCTTATTTGAGCTCCAATCTTCCAAAAACGCTAGTAATTGAGGCATCCTGTAATCACAGTGGGAATATATAATCGATACCGTGTGAGATGGACATGGGATGCCTCACGGTGCAAGCAAATATTGTTCTTATTGAATCTTCCATGATGGATGAAGTGGATGAAGGGAAGGAAGGGGAGGGAGCTCAGGCTTTCTTACGGCGTTGCATTGCATTGCGTTGTATTACATTATAATAACATCGTATCGGGTCCTGTCTTGACTGGTCCCGTCTCGTCAGTCGACTGATGCACTGCTTCATTGCCGCTTCCGCCTTACTGCCCTGTCTTGCTTGTTCAGTTAATCAGTGAGGTATTTCGTGGTGCTTTGATGTTGTTGTCGCTAGGCCGTGGGAGATGAGAGAGGATGAGGTATTGCAATGGTGCAGGGGACGAGGTAGGCGGTGGGTGTGATGGGGATTCATCTGGCTGCAAAGGGGATATGGACTAAAGGAAAGCCGGGAGGGAGATCTGTAACTGTTAATGGGGGTGTTTTCGATGTTAAGTGAGTTGTCGTGATGCTGTGGACGTGGAGGGAGAGAGAAAGGAATGGTGGCAGCGCGGCGGCGAGGGACTGACAAACTTTTATTATGAGGTAGTAGTAGGAAATGATTTTTCTGAAGAAGGTAGCGAGGATATTCACTCAGGAGGAGGAGTGTTGAATGGTCAGGCTACCATCTTGCTGGCAGGGAAGTCACTCCGCTGGATGGAGCACGTGTAAGAAGGAAATAATGGGTGTGGGAGGGCGGTGCGCTAGAGACAGTGACTTAGAAGGATAGAAATAGGTACTTAATAAGATGTTCAAACGGTTGTAGAAGAACAAGCAAGAAGTTGATTGCTATTGCAGATGAGGCGTGAGCCAAATAGAAAAGTAATTTCTGGTCTATGAATGCGCATCAACGCCTATGGTGCCCTTGCTTCTCCGCTGATCACGACTACCTTCATCAATACCGGACCCTCGACATTAGAGGACGATGTTCAAATAGTCCTTCAGATAAGGCTGGGAGAGCCACCGAAGCGATGTTGGGATGATGACGATCTTAACGACCAATGCCAAGAAAACAATTGAAATACTTCGGGGCAGGTTGATGCATGACGATGTTGCAAGCTGTAATCTCGCTTCAGATCCTTGATGAGGATCCTTGATGAATAAGGGTCCCAGAGATCGAAAAATAGTAAGGCCCAGGGCATTGGCACCGGAACCAAATGAGGCTGTTCCCCGATCCGTAGTATTGCGGTACCGCTAGCTTGTTGGTAAAAACCATATTCCTTCGAGGCTGAGACTGGACGGGGTACGTCATCCTGCAGTGCTGCTTATCTATGCCTTGCCGATGTTGCAGGAGCCGGGTTATCAGAGCCGCCTCACTCTCTCCGTAAACGCTGAAACGGGCCGAATGAGCCTCTTAGCGATTGGATGCCGTGGCAAACATCCTTTGCAAATCACCTCCCTAGTCGTTCCATGCTTTGCACCACACAACAAATAAAGTTGGGATCGGGAAATATGACAATCTCATGTTTCTTGGATCGCATTCTCAGAAGCTGTAAGGGATTGGCCTCAATCTCTTGCTCAGCGATCATTGTAGTCTTTCCTTTTTGCAGATGTGCATAGCCGGTGCCGTTCTGGTAGCTTGCGTCATATCCTTTCGAAGTGGCTGTTGACTCGAGTGAAGAGGCTAAGAAGGATGCGGTCGATACAAACAGAAAAATATCCGAGGCAAGTCTTTCTGCTCGAGTAGGTCTGGGTTCAGCATATGTTTCCATGGCTTCGTCACCAGTATCTCCATCTTCAATTGACGTGGCCGCTACCCCTTCAGCAGTCGCAGAGGCAGGAGAACGTGTGTTCGACGAGGCGATGCCATTTTTTGAATGATGTTGTTCCTCTTCTAGAGCACCTGCCACTTTAATGATGCTACCGTTTTTGCGTGATAAGATCAAGGTTGATTCGACACCAGGACGACTCGTCAATGATTGCAAAGTATTGGAGACTTGCTCCGACAGTGATAAGGTCTGCAACACCTCCATTAGCAGGGTGTTCTCCGGCATATTCAGAAAGTGATCGATCTTGAAGGGAGGAAGACGCCTACCTGAGTTGAGGTTGCCATGGTGTGATTGGTGTTGATCAATGTGGAACAGCAGGAAGTTGTTAATGTTTTGGCTAAAGGCAGTATTTGAATTAGATGATCGATGGCTGAAGATGAGTTCAGCAAACAGACCGACTCTTTAAGCAAAACAGGGCAGGATCAGCATCGGAAGCAGGCTGCTGCGCAAATCCACCGGCTTCCATGTGGGCATCTGCCGGGTCAGTAGTATTAGTGTTGTTGAATGATGATGAAGCTGAGCATACTTCGGATCCGAAGCAGCTAAATTCCAGTTTCCATACTCTACTAACGCACTACGGAGTAGTAACTAGGTTGGCAAGTGTGACTAATGCACTAACTGATGAACTAGCCTGTTCCGCGCACGGGAGCATCCGGCCGTTTCATGGCCCGTGCATCACCATTACCATTCCCTAAGTTATCCACTATCCATTATCCACTATCCACTATCCACTATACGGCTTTGGTTTTCGTTTCGTGGCAAAAGACACACACTAACTAGCCATATTTTTTACCTGTGTACTAATCCATAGTGGTCCGGCAAGGCTGACCTCTTACCCACAAATTTCATACTACATACATGCACATCGAAACATTCGGATGTCGGTCTGCGGCAAGCGAACGTCATCCTGGTCACACCTTAGATCCTGGACCATGAAGCTCAGGTCATGATTGCTAATGGAAAAGAAATTTGGACTCCTCGGACAAAACATCGAATTGGACCCTTTTACGGCGCGGCTGGAAACGGTCTCTTTCACACTGGTACGGAAACTGCAGGGATCCATATAGTCCTCGCTTCGGCTGAAGCACTGGTGCCGATTGCTCCCTGCTTGAGCCTTACCACTGCTCCCGCTGTGCCCCCAACAACATGGGTTCCAGTGCAAAAAAAAAGAGGGAGAAGAAGAAAGATTTCCAGGTTAGCGAACCAGGCTAATCATTCATTCGCCTGCTTAATTGGTTTTTAGAAGCCGAAGCTGAAAGTCGGAAAGGCACGGCCAAAAGCAGCTAACCACACCGACACCAGCTTCCGATCAAAAGGTTGGAAAATACAACATCCGAATGTACCATCCGCTGACCATACTTCACAGCCATTGTCCTCAACCAGCAATCCTTGCATATCGAGGCTCCATCTACATTGAGCCAATTCGGCCATCATCTGTCTTTGCTATCATCACGAGCCGATGCACAACGGCGAGACTCATTGGCTTATCTGACTTCGTTTGTGACATCTCGACCTGTTGACTCTCTACTTCCGCAGCCATTGAGCACTGTCCTACCTAAAATATTTCCTCTAATCCTCGATGGAAGCAACAGCGTTCGGCAGCAATCCCTCAAACTGCTCCGAGCCCTACCGCGGAGTGAAATGTCCGATCACGTTACAGAAATTCTACCATACGTTCGAGCTGGCATGACGCATCTTGCGGCTGATGTTAGACTTTTTTCTGTGGAAGTGTTGGCCTGGTCAACCGACATTGCTTCGGATGAAGTTGTATCCTGTGCAGGTGGATGGGTCAAGACTCTAAATTGCTTCCTCACCTTACTCGGCTGGCACAGTCAGGATTCGGCTAAGTGGTCCTCAAACCGTGTATCCTTTGGCAAGGCTGGTAGCGAAGGTAAGGCACAAACGCGCAATCTACAAGTTCTTGCAGATTTTTTAAAAGCCGGCTTCCGTATCGGCAGGGACGAGTCTGAGACGGATGAGCATTTTCGATCGCGGCCTCCTTTTCCGAGGTGGCATCCAGAGTATCATATGATGCCAACGAGATCAAACGCTTACGGCTACCTAAATCTGTTCGGACCTCCAAAAGACGATGATGTGGATATGATTGAAGATCGGGAAGATCGTATTAGAGTGTTTAACGATAGGTTTGCTCCTAGCATTGAAGCCGGACTTGCATCAGCAAGAAAGGATGGCGGTGAAGTCGGAAGAGCTGCTGGATTGGTCACAAAAGCTATGAAAGGTAGCGAGATGGGTTGAGTAGAGTTTCGAGGCTGTGCTTAAGCTCCGAGTTTTGGTAAGCTACCTTGGATGAAAAAGAAGCGCGTGTAGCAATTCTCATCGGATAAGCGACAAGTTTCACAAACCCAAAATTATACCCGCTCATGACGACTTCGGACCTTTAATTGTAATTCAAGCCGCACACGGAACGATCATTGTCCCTGTGACAACGACATGATGTCCTCGACCTATCATTCTGAGCAGCATCATTTCATTGACGCTCCATGATGAATGACCAGATGTTCAGATTTCAATTGAAGCAACCTTGTCTAGTGTAATCACGAGTTGCTCATCATACCTTCTATTCTTGGATAACAGAAACCCACAATGACCCCATAACGTCGTCATAACAGCACTACTCATTTCTATCCTGGCTATTACAGTGGTGCCACCAACAACCAAGAACATACCTTCTAACCCACGTGCATCAGTCCCGTCCCTCGCTCATGCTCAGGACGCCTAAGGTCCTACAACCAGCAGCCTACCGTTTCCTCTATACCTTACCATTTCAGAAGAGAAAGAGAGGTTCCACGCAGATTCTCCATATGACAAAGACCACAACGGGGAAAGCGCTACAGGGAGTACCTTATCGCCAACAACGTACTTGGCATAGTCATCGAACGTAGGTGCGACATTACGTTCGCCGTGCTTCTTACTCCTGAGCGGTCTGCAGTGTTTATGGTAACTCATGGTTATTCCAAGTGAAGAGAGATGATGACATCCAACTCGTCCCGGCCACGGTCTGTACACAAGTTGGGCTTCATTCCAATCTCGGAGGAGTCAACTGAGCTGAAACGAGCAGAAGCACTCGTTTTTTATCCAGCTCAATATACGGGGTGGATTCAAAAGGTCAACCTTAAGTGAGTCTGAGATCAGAGACCTAGTTGTTGTCGTGGAGTTGGCATGCCACCAAATGCACTTATACATGTATATACCGGTTAGCGGACTCTGTTTCTCAACTGAAAACACTTCACCAACCCCACCCTTTTTCTAAAGCCCATCGCAATCATCTGCCCTTCCTACTTTAAGTCTATAACTCCTAACTCCCCTTTTCCTTACATCCACACAACAAACGAAGCACAGCCCCTTCCACACCATCCATCCATCCCCGCTCCCGATCTCCAACCTCTAGATCTAAATCTCAAATCCCAAATCCAAGTCCAATTCCCGCCAAGTCGGCCCATATCATGTGCAACATATCGTGACATGGAAAGGAAGCTAGGGGTAGGGAGAGGGGAGGAAGGAAGAAGGAAAGAATCGATCGGAACGGAGCGGAGCGAGTGCATGCCATCAAATCGCCTCTCTACTTGATAGCAAGCAAGACGAGGAAGGAGGAAGAAGGAAGGAGGAAGGGAAGGGGGGTAGAGTCTTGGCGTCCTTGTCGTCCATATCCAGGCTTGAGTTCAGGTATATTAGGGTCTCGGAGGGTTGAAAGCGTTGCAAGGCCCGTCTGGGAGGGAGGGAGGTGGAGGGGACGATTGGCATGGCGTGATGAGAATTGAGAATTGAGAATTGGGAGAGTGTGCTCGGAAGATAGAAAGGGAGGGGGTTAGGAAGGGAGGATGCTGTTTCCTCCCCGTTCCTACAACATCCTTCTCGTACTTTGCTTGTCGGGGTCGGATGGTCTGTCGAGGAGCGTCTGGAACTTCTCTGTTATTACGATGCTGATGGTTGGAACAAGCCTCGGAGTTGTGCCACTTTGATCTGTCTTCTGCGATAGGTGCTGGCTTTCTGAGATGTTATACGGGGAGGTGGGAGTGGGATGGTATGGTGACATATCTCTGAACAATGGTTAGAGTGGATTCAAGTCTTGAATTGGTTTCTGGGAATGATGGATGGGAGGAGCGATGGCCCGGCTCTCAGCAGCGTACTCGAGTATGGGCGAAGACGTCTAGCTTTGGTGCGACATTCTTTGAGCTTTGAAAGAAAAGGTTGATCAAACATAACAACTGCTTCTTATTGATTCCAGTCTTATCCTTCATATCCCCCCAGAAAAGCTACTTTCCAGCCCATCCAAAGCCCCTTCCCCATAATTGAATCATCCTACCCACCCCCAGTCCCAGAACCGCACAATCCTCAATCCCTCTCCCCAGGCAGCCTGACCGCGCCCCAATCCTCCTCACCACCAACCTGACCCAGCGCCCGGCATGCGCGGCATGCTCATCGCCCGGCAACCAGAGCCTCGCATCGGGATGCCTGCGCAGATAACAGGCCACCAGCCCGGACTCCTCCGCCTCCCGGACCGGTACCTCCTCCAGATAGCCGATCATGCTCAGCCGGGGCAGGTCGGCCGGCGCCCAGGGCCGGTGGCCCGTCAGCAGCGGGTAGGCGTCCCACCACGACAGCGAGAGGGAGATGTTGTTATGGTGGGCCGGGTCGTGGTCGGGGTGGACGCGCGAGTTGCGTGACGAGGTGCTCGGGTCGAGGAAGAGGAGGGTTGGGTTGCCGACGGAGGGCTCGTCGCAGTCGGCTAGGTAGTCTGGCAGCGAGATGGAGAGCGATGACACCGAGGCCGGTGGGGGTGTCCAGGGGCTCGAGTCGTCGCTTTGGTTGCCCGCCGGGAAGATGCTGGAGATTACGCCCGTACTGGACAGGGCGAGGAGTCGGCGGCCGAGGATCGTGGATTCATAGCGGGTCGGCACGCGGGAGTTTGGGTGGAGATGATTGTTGGCGGAGGGAGAGAGGCGGGTTTGGGTGTCGAGGGGTGCGGAGAGGGTGGAGGGGAGCAGGGCGAGTGGGGAGAGGAGATGGCGCAGCAGCATTGTGTCTGGGTTGATGAGATAGGCAGGTGAGAATGATTCTGCCGGGTCGGTTCGAGTAGAAGGACAAGTCCTGGTTGCTCCGTGGGATGGGAGTGAAGCAAGCAGCTGATCCCCCTAGAGGAGAGCATCCCATGCCGCATCTTGCCGAGAAAGGCAAGTCTGCCGGTGGAGATCTCGCTCCTCTCGTGATCTGGTCAATCAGCCAATCCAATCCCCAGGGGAGTCAGGCGAAACATTATTCGCAGTCTCAACGCAAAGCCCGTGGGATTCAATCCACATGAATGTTATCAGTCATGATCTATGCTATCCCACTTCAATACGATTGGTTTACTGCTTGAAGGAGACCAATACCATGCTGTCCACCATGGCCTACAGCTGCCGAATAATCTACCATACGAACACTCAAGATCTCACGGGAAAATGATTCTCTCGTACAAGTGAATAATAATATAAGCTATAAACGTAGATGGTGATGGTAGTAGTTGTCACACACGGCGAT
>QQTW01001804.1_pt1 | contig 15284 bp, 18 predicted proteins | sample 1904831 | NCBI WGS metagenome assembly QQTW01 (sample SAMN09435610, study PRJNA476489) | Subsurface metagenome, whole genome shotgun sequencing project. | reverse complement strand
AGCCGCACCCCCAATGACACCTGCCAACTCGTTCGGTAGACTGTCCGCTGATCTCGACTCTACCGCCAGCAATCTCTCAACGCCATCATTCGCGAAGACCACGAACGGTGACCATGCTGTGCCAAAGTCAGTCCCTGGCAACACGCCGGCCTCGCCACCAGCAAGTGCCGTCAATGGCTCGACAGGTCCGCCCCTGCATCATCGAAGCTGTGTGACCTGCCGCCGCAGAAAAGTGCGCTGTGACAAGAGGCTTCCATGTTCAAATTGCAGCAAAGCAAACATCGAGTGTGTATTCCCCAACCCTGGACGGGCTCCGAGGAAAGCACGGAAACCGCCGGATACGGAGCTGTTGGCAAGGTTAAGGAGGTTAGAGGGTGTCGTGCGGAGTTTGGGGAAAGATGTTGACGCCGAAGGAGACGTTGAAGAGAGACGGCCAGACGTCAAGAGAGAGGAACCGGGAACAAGATCGGATATACATGGAGTAGAAACGAGGAGTGACAAGCAGGACACATTTGGGCCGGGTTCTGGTTGCCCGGTGATTGGAAATGAAGCCTCGAGATTAGAGAAAGACTTTGGAAGATTGGTTATAGAAGAGGGACGGAGTCGATATGTCAGTAACAGCTTCTGGGCAAGTCTTAGTGATGAGGTGAGTACATCGTCGTCTGATTAGTCTAGCTTGACTGAGGAGACTGAACTTTGGGTGTTGTTACAGGTCGCAGAGATGAAGGACATCCTTGACCCTGTTTCTGATGACGATGATTACCCATCACCAGAAGGGTCAGGCTCATCCCAATACGCAAATCACCAAGGATTTATCTTTAACTTCAGCTCTACCATGGTCAATCTCCGAGTTCTCCATCCACCTCCGATACAGATCTACAATATGTGGCAACTGTACATGGAGAATGTCGAGCCATTGGTCAAGATTTTCCACATACCCAGCATGTGCAACGTCATGACCAGTGCTTGCAGCAATCTTGACAATTTACCCAAAGGCACCGAGGCGCTTATGTTCGCAATCTACTTATCCGTGGCAACTTCGTTGAGCCCGGGCGACTGCAGACTTATCCTTGGCGAAGACAAAGAGGCCGCTCTTAGCAAGTATAAGTTTGCCACCGAGCAAGCTCTCGCTCGTGCAGGCTTTCTCAATACCCAGGAACGAGTCGTGTTGGAGGCTTTTGTCCTTTTCCTGGTTTGCGTCCGGCGCCAAGATGACACCCGCTTTGTCTGGACACTGACTGGCCTTTCAATCCGAATAGCACAATCCCTCGGCCTTCATCGTGACGGAACGCACTTCGGCCTCAAGCCCTTTGAGACCGAGATGCGAAGGCGCCTTTGGTGGCAGGTTGTCATTCTGGACATCCGTGCTGCCGAAGACCAGGGTACGGAACCCAGCATTACGGAAGACGCCTTTGACACTAAACTACCTTTGAACGTGAACGATGCCGATCTCGATCCTGAGGCTTTAGTCGCGCCAGAAGAGCGGGTTGGATCTACAGAGCTGACTTTCTGTCTCATGAGATACGAGGTTAGCCATACGATGAGACTGCTCACATGGAGACCTTCAGGCCCGAACCTGTGCCGAGAGCGTATCCTGGGGGGGGCCTCATTGGAGGATAAGGAAAGAATGATCGAGCAGTGTCACAGACATCTGGAGGAAAAGTACCTGCAATACTGCGACATGACCGTACCACTATACTGGGTGACAGCGACCGTCGCTCGACTCATCATGTCAAAGATGTGGCTGATTGTTCACCATCCTTTCAAGCGCGCAGATGGTGGGGCCAAGTTACCACAAGAGACAAAGGACAGGCTGTTCGTAACTTCAGTCGAGGTAATCGAATTCAGCCGCCTTCTGAAGACTGAAAAGTCCACAATGAAGTGGGGCTGGCTGTTTCGGACGTACGTGCAATGGCACGCGGTCGCCTATATTCTGTCGGAGCTCTGTACTCGTACAAGAGGCGAAGGGGTTGACAGAGCCTGGAATGCTATCGACGCTGTGTTTGCAGACTGGGGTGGCGTCATTATGGCAAGCAAGAGGGGCATGCTCTGGAAGCCACTGAGAATGCTGGTGGCAAAAGCTCGAACAGCAAGGGCAAGAGAGCTTGAGAAAGACACCCAATTTCCGAAAGACGGAACATTGGGACCCGTCTACCCTACGTCCACCAGTTCGCTCAGTCGTAGCGACCTCGAGCTATCGATTCCGGACGTCACAGCGTACACACGTATCTTTCCTCCATCTCTTATCAACAATACCGCAATGAGTGCAGACGTGAATGGGGCCTCGAATAGTATGGACTCTGTGGCTGAACCTCCGCAAACGCAACAAATACAACTCAACGTGGATCAAGTCAATCAATGGATGTCGAATGAGGCAGCGTTGCTGCAGGATCCTCTTGGAGATGAGACGCTGGATTGGGCAGGCTGGGATGATATGGTAAAGGACTTTCAGATGGAGGTCCAGCAAGAGCAAGGTATGGAAAGAGGACCGGTACTAGGAGGAATGACGAGTTGGTGGTAGGTTAGCGATGGCGTCTACTGTACTCATTTTTCAGCCCATTTGTCGGTATACCACTCAATTCTTGGCTATTCATGGCGTCTGGCATGTATATGTCCACGGATTTCAGGGGGATGTGTGACCCTTTGTGCGGATACAAAGGCGGAGGGTATGACCCCGTACGCAACAATTCATACTGAATCCATCATATCGCAAGCAGTAAGTCGCCTGAGCACTCGTCTCAGGCCAACGGTAAGATATTCAGGCAGCCATCTCTTGCTGAGCAGAGTGGACGCAGGCACGGTTCGTAACGTAGAGAAGGTAAGGTAGGTACCACTTCGCGTAGCCGCAAGGCCGACAAGCTAGGATGTGCACACTCGCACTAATTCGTTCACCGCCCTCGATCGTCATTCTGCCACTGCCCCATAAATATTGATTGCGCCGATGCGATTGGAAGAGGTCACCGCTCTGCCACAGACGGCCAAATTGACCATTCATTGTATTAGTTGCAAGCGTGAGAGATCTGAGAGTAGGCTAAAGTCAATGAGATGAGAAGTTAATATATGACCGCCCTCTGCCCGTTCAGAGAATGCTGCTGCAAGATCGAACGACGCCACAGTGGGGATTGCTTTGATCTAGATTATTTTGCTGGGTCAAGATGGTGCAGAGAAGGAAAACACCAAAGCTGCCCGTCCAGCAGCTGATCATCTTGTGTGAGTCTTCAGAGAGAAGTGCCGGAGAATCTTGCTGATGGACCCTTTGGATAGCAATATGTCGATTTGCGGAGCCAGGTGAGAATGTTTGGACCAGAGCTTGTGGAGCATTGCTGAATCTCGGCTTTCAGTTGCCTTGACGTCGGTGTTTCCGTACCTTGTAAATATGTGGCTTCCAAACTTTGAACATATGGGCACTCATACCGTCGCAGCCAGAAATGATCGAGAGCTTCAACGTCCCCAAGACCAAAGTCGCATATTGGGCCGGAATTACCTCCGCAGTCTTCTCGCTGAGTCAGTGTCTCACCGGCATCATCTGGGGCCAGATGTCAGACAGATATGGCCGTAAACCGGTGATCCTTGCCGGGACGACGTGCACGATGCTCACCAGTCTTCTCTTCGGCTTTTCAACCTCTCTACCATGGGCTATTGTGGCTAGGGCTTTGGCCGGGCTTGGCAATGGCAACGTGGGAATTATCAGGACCACGGTGGCGGAAATGGTGCCGCAGAAGGAATTGCAACCACGAGCGTTCAGTGTGATGCCGTTGATATGGACCATTGGGAGTATCTTTGGGCCTGCGTTTGGTGGCGCTTTGGCGAACCCGGCTCAGAAACATCCAGAGCTGTTCGGAAACAGTGCATTTCTCAGAAGGTACCCTTTTGCGTTGCCGAACTTGGCTGCCTGTATCTTTTTCTTGATTGGACTCACAACCGGAATTCTCTTCCTCAAGGTGAGCTTACCTGCCAACGCCCCATCCGGTAACGGCTGTTCACGACGTGCAGGAAACACTGGAGACTAGGAAGCATCGGCGTGATTACGGTCGAGTTTTGGGAGAACTCCTCGTCAGTTTGTTCAGGAAGCGAAAGAAGCAGAACACATGGAACGATGATGAGCAGGCCTCTTCCCTGCTCAGGTCTTCACATAGACGTTCTGCATCCAGTCTAGACAACGCCGATTCCGAAGCATTCAACAAGCAGAACAAGAAAAGCACTGGGCCTCAACAACCTCCCGGATACCGGGAGGTCTTCTCTCGACAGTCAAACATCAATCTACTCGTCTATTCCCTTCTTGCCCTTCACTCGATCGCCTTCGACCAGCTCATACCCATCTTTATGCATCTTCCTACGCAAAAGCTCACTAACAATCCCGAAGTCAAACTTCCCCTAAAGTTCGCTGGTGGATTCGGCATAGGTAGTTCTAGCCTTCCCCTTCAAAGTTCTCCTCCACTGACCGACACGCATCTAGACTCCGAACGCATCGGCTTACTCTTCACAATGTACGGCATCTGCGGCATGCTAATCCAATTCATCATCTTTCCACCCGTCGCCCGCCGCTACGGTGTCCTCAACTGCCTCAAAGTCTGCACTCTCACCTTCCCGTTCGTTTACATTATCACCCCTTTCACCGCCCTCTTGCCGACGCCGATGACACAGCAGACGGCAATGTTCGCCATCATGCTGCTTAAATGCTGGGGCGTCATCTTCGCCTTCCCTTGCTCGACGATACTCCTCACTAACTCAGCAGTCTCTCTGCGTATCCTCGGTACTCTTAACGGTGTCGCGACCAGCATCTCGGCTCTGGGCCGCGCTGCTGGGCCTGCAATAGGTGGTACTACATTCTCGTTGGGTGTTGACGCAGGCTATGTGATTGTGCCGTGGTGGATTCTAGCAGTGTTCGCTGCATTGGGCGCCATACCTGTCTGGTGGCTTGTAGAGATGGAAGGCTTCGGTGGTGATGGCGGTGACGAGTCTGAAAACGAAGACGACGACAACGACGAATACAATAGCGCGACAGAGGTCGACGTCGACTATCCCCCTCGGTCGACAACTCACCGAACTCAAACGAAAATTGTCAACGACATTGACGATCTGATCGAAGAACCAGATTCCTTCGCCGATTCCACCATCCAGCCTCATCCCATACCACATCTGTCAAGAAGCAAAACGACCACTAACACGAATTTGGCACCAAAGGCGACAGACTCACATATGTATAGACGCATGACCAGTCCGATCGGGATGAGAGACGGGCTTGGACCAGGTGGCGGTAGGAGATTGAGCAATAATCTGGGTCAGACGAGGAGCGGCTGGGGAACTGGCGGGACCAGCTATGCTTGAGAGATCTCACTTCGGATGGGTGGATAGTAAATTGGTGGGTTTTGCATAGCTCATCGAGGACGGAGGTGAAAATTCGGCAGCGAGTACTTATGTCTTGCATGATCTCGAGATGGTCTGATGAATCATGAGCGGCACTGATGGTTGTCGATATATACGTTTGCTTGTACATGCTTTTCGGTGCGAGGATATACATAGCACAATTACTACCACACAATCTCCCGACAGGTAGAAACACTTCAACCCACGTGTTTCTCAAGTCTTAACCCCCAACCCCTCCCTACTGTCATCCTTAACTAACTTCACCCCCTCCTCCGACTTCATGAATCGCTTGATGGAATACTGCCTGATGATCGGGCCTTTCCAAGCCAACACCACCGTCAACGAGAATCCGAGCATGGTGAAAAACGCCATCATGCCAAACACCCAGCCCGGCCCGACACGCGCCTGCCAGGGCGTGATAAAAAACGGCACCAGCAGACCCAGAATGACTCGGTACAGATGCAGGATGGTATTGACCTCCGACGCGTGACCGACGAAGCTCTCGACAACGTAATTGATAGCGACAGGGACCATAGCCAGCTCGCAGAAGTTGATGAGGAACGTGGCGAGGGCGAGGAGCATGTAATGGAGGCGATACTGCAGGCAGGCGCCGAAGAGGCCGAGGCCGACGGGCAAGATGACGGCGGGCGGTAGGAGCAGAGGGTACAGGCGGTACTCGGGCTTCCAGCGGCCGCCGCGGCGACGACAGAGCCAGAGCGGCACGCGGTCGTTGAAGAGCACGCCGTACAGCTCCGCCGTCAGCAGGGCGATCCACTGCGAGAAGGTGAAGGTGGCGTTCTCCAGCGGGCTGAAGCCGTAACCGCCCTGCGACACCGGGTTCTGCAGATACACCGACAGCAGCGTCGTCACGGCGACTAGCCAGCCGAAGGCGATCAGCAGGAAGCCGCCCGTGATGAGCGTCACGGGGCAGATGCCGATGAGGATGGAGTCGAACCAGGGCGAGTGACGGCCCGGGTAGTCATTATCAAGCTCGCACTTTGTGCTGCTACATTACTTTCTAATGATTTGGTAATGTCTCAAAAGAACTGGCTTGGCTAAGATAGTTTGTGATTATGTGAGAAGAAACCCTCGGGATAATTCTTACAATCACTGTGTAACCCGTGGTGAGAAGCTTGCAAGTTGAGAATAGGATTCAAGCGTTGATTGACATTGACTGTATCTGTCTTTCAAGTAGGTTATCGTCATAGTAAAACGCGCCCAAGATATTCGAAGCATGACAAAGCGGTTTGTGGGTTAGCTTCCCCATGCGGCCTGACTCTATCCCCGAGCCCGGTTTGCTGTCACGTGCTGGAGGCTTCACTCCTTAACGCTCCACTTTTGTATCACAATCTTTGGAGATGATGTCAGTGTACCCTTCCTATTTGTGTATTGTAACGATTCTATTACTTCCACCTCGTCGAGGGAATTGAATCGTTGAGAGATGCACAACAGAGAAATCCTCCACAGGCGGATCAAGAAAGTCTTTTCACAATATAATAAACATGTATCAGTGAAAGGATATAGACACCTCATACGCAGGACCATCGAATTCAAGAGGTAGCCCAAAATGTTGCACCGCTTTGATACATGTGAGTGAACCAGAAGTTTAAGGGCACAAATGCCAATCGACGCCAAAAGGAAATCCGAACCCACCACAGTGCGCAAAAACGACGTGATCATTCAAGCAGTATCTCTTCCTATGCCTGCTTTGTACCTTGCCAACGTCCGTTCCCTACTCTCCTTGTGATCAACAATGAATCGTGGATATCCCGCCTTCTCCGCAATCTTCCCGGCTCCACGTCCATACGGATCATGGATGGCCTTACCCTGTACGTCCTTCAGTTCAGGAATCCATTTCTTGATATACTCGCCCTCCATGTCGAACTTCTCACTTTGCAGCAACGGGTTGAAGATTCGGAAGTACGGCTGCGGGTCCACTCCCGTGCTGGCACTGAAGCCCCAGCCTCCGTTGTTGGAGGCGAAATCGCCATCGATGAGGTGCTCCATGAAATAGCGCTCACCCATACGCCAGTCGATGAGCAGGTCCTTCGCAAGGAAGGAAGCCACGATCATGCGACACCTATTATGCATGTAACCCATGTGGTTGAGTTGACGCATCGCGGCATCGACGATGGGGTATCCTGTCCGGCCTGTACACCAGGCGTCAAAGCTTTCCATGTCGTACTCCCATTCTATATTGGTGTACTCGGGTTTGAAAGGCTTGTTCATGCTGGAATGAACAGGTCAGCATGTTTCGAAGGGCATTTACGGATGTCCATCTCGAGAGTCAGCTCACCAGACATAAGGCCAATTGGCAAGCACGTGCTTGTAGAAGTCTCTCCAAGCAACCTCGCTGACCCAGCCGACGATACCAGGAATCCCACCGTTGAGATTCTTCGTACTGTTCACCGCTCTTGCAGAGTGAACGGCAGTCCGTGCGCTAAGTGTCCCAGCGGAAAAGTGAACACTCAACATCGCCGTGCTATTCGAGGCAGGAAAGTTCCTCGCATCCTTGTATCTTCCAACCTTTTGACTTAGGAACTTAGCAAGACGCTCTTGGCCTTCGTGCTCCCCAGGAGGCCACATGCTGCGGAAACGTAGCTTCTCCTCCTCAGTCAGCTTTTTGTTCTCGGGTGGTGCAGGGATGTCAGAGTTGAACTCGTCCTGGAACTTGATCCTAGCATTCGCAGGGTTCCTGGCAGGCGCTTCGTAGAGGTCCAGTTGCTCTGGATGACTGTGCAGATGTGCGGTCCATGCCCTGAACCACGGACTGTACACGGCGTACTGTCTTCCTTGCTGGCTTGCAAGCTCGCCGGGTGCGACAACACAGGTGTCATGCAATACTGTAAACGAAATACCCTTCTCCAGACACTTCCGCGTCAGCAACGTCTCCCGTCTAAGCTCGTCGACCTCATATTCAATATTGGCAAATATATGGCTTGCACCCCACTTTTCGCACAATTCGATAATCCTATCGGGAGCCCGTTCTCGTATTCGTACAGTTTCAACATAAAGTGGAATATCGAGCTTCGCGAGGTCCTCCTTGAGTACCTCCAAGGTCCTCAGAGCGAAATCCACACGAACCGGACTAGTCAAATGCGCCTGATAATCCTGCGGGCTAACGATAAATATACATATCAACGGCACGCCCTTGCTCTTGGCCTTCTCGGATGCAAAATGCAGCGCCTTGTTATCCCTTGTTCGCAGATCCCATTTGAACCAGTGGACTACAGCATCCTTCACTGGAATGCGCTCGCGCTCTTGTTCTGTCTCTTTCATAGCATCGTTGAGTAGTTCGATTGGACGAGGAAGCCCTCCGTTGTTGTACAGTAGGCATCTCTCATTGGTCATCTCGGGTGGGTAAAACTCCCGTTGCACGATGCCATATTGCTCTTCGTCTGTGGAGTCTTTATAGCCCGCGACGATAGTTTTTGCCTTCTTGGGTAGAGACGTGAGCGTAGAGGTCGCTTTGCGCTTAAGCGTCGTTGCGAGCCCCGGAGCCATTGCAACAGCTGCTGTCACAAGAGGCAGCGTTTTCGATATGTTGTGCGAGGTAAGATGAACTTTGTGCGATGCTTGATAAATATGCGGCCAATTCAGGAGTGTTGGTAACAATCGCGACCCCCTCAGGATCGCGATCATGTAATTCGTCGTGACAATCAACAATACACCTTCATTGAGGTTCGGCAAAAAGCTATAGATAACGCCAGACCCGGAAGGGTATTGTATATAAGGAGGAGAGAAGATTATGGAGCATCACCCTGAAATGCTCGAGGGAATGGCAGTCTGAAAGCGAGTGGCAACGAGTAGGTATCTCTTGGTGGCTGGATCTTAGATCTAGCCGTAGGTTGCATTAGTACCGATCCTCTGGAGATAAACGAACATACTAACCCGAAACAGTAGGAGCTCATAAATCAAAGTTCGAGCTTACGCATTCTTCAACTCGGGGGGGGTAAATGAATGCGCATCTCAGAGATTTACCGAACTCATAATGGAAAGACAATAACTCAATGCCAAAGCTCTAGCTGTTTCCAAAAAAAATCTGTGATTATAATAAATAACAACCCTGCATATAATCTATTGAATGTCGAATCTTCATGAATGAACAATGTTGCGTTGTGAAGTTATTTCTATGTGATGTGATCCATCTCGAAATACATCGATTGCGCATTCATTGACGACCTAGAACTATTGAAGCTGCCACTTTCAAGATCAACGTACTGGTTCAACATGATTCGTTGATACGGTGGTCCAACCACTTACGCGATTCAAATCTGGAACGCTAGAACCCAGTCCTAATGCCGCAAGATCTTGCAATAGTATCCGGCAATTATGCCTGGAGTAGGCTCTTTTTGGGTTGAATATTTGGGGCGACGAGAGCATCCCAAGTAATCTCCAGGCCCTAGTGCTCGTACAACCGAGCAATGCAACGATGAGCTCCAGCGCCAGACTTCCAAGGCAATAGCTTCAGTCGTGGTAGAACTTTCATTGCCAAGGAAAGTCCTTAATGCCAGGAGGCGGGCCTCCATTCGAAACTACAGTATACCAAGTGACGGCATTGCTGAGAAGGTGGAGACTTCAATGTTGCTATCTATCATGACCGGCAATTCGAGAACGTTGGTTGCCATTGACCACTTTGGAGTCATGCCTCGCTACTGACGAGTAGTCTTGAGATTAGAGAACGCTCACCAACAGTCTCGTACGTATCTTGTTAGCGGCGGCTTCCTTCCATTAGGCTTTGCCTAGATATACGAACGATGCCATCCGTGAGCGCGGGTTCTGGATCGCTCTGATTCCCGAGCTGTGACTTGAAGCTTTCGGTAGAGCTGCCGGGTCCGAGAATCTCTGCTGTTCGGACCAGAGTGTGGCCATACAAGACCCAGATAGGAAGCGCAGCGTGCTTTCAATGGCTCGAAAGGCTCAGTTGGAATGGAACACTTTAAACAACCTAGAAGTCAGATATGATTCGGTCTTCAGGAAAGTGGGAACGCTGATATGCGGAACTGAAAGTGGTCAGTCTGTAGCGAAGAGTGCAACGCTTCACCATACATTTTATAGCGTATTCTGAAAGGGATTGTCAAGCTTTTGGATCATTGCCGAATAGATAGACAGCTGTAGGTACATGGGTTCAAAGGTCATGAAACCGCGCAGGTTCTATTGCGTAGTAGATTCGCCATTCATCAGCCAATTGCTAGATAATGTCCCACCCGTATCTGTGCTCCAGCGAGATGCTCTAACGCTGCAGCTCTTCAGAAGATGAGTTCCTTCGATCAGTCTTCGGCTGGGTCTTCGATCTCTACCTCCTCAACCGGAGGTGTCACCGAGGTGTGGATGAGAAAGTTTTGACAAGCCGGTAGGGGCAGATCAAAGGGTAGCATCGAAAACGTCACCTAAGCATTGTAGTCAGAGGGGCATGGCTTTTGCATGGGTTGAATTCGACAGAACTGAGCAATCGAGTTTGGACAACAGAACAACTGTCGCAGCTAGGTCGATCAAGAATTCATGCCATTCTTTGGTATTTCGGTGTTTGGTACAGGAAGACAATCGCATCTAAAACCCTAACCCTCACGTCAGACTGAGTAGATGATCTAAAGAATTCAACTTCGAGCACCAACCTCCCAAAGCCCATTGAAACTCCCCTAGCGTTGGCTGCTCCCACTCCACACGTTCTTCAGCATCCCATCCCGCTGTGCCAGTCTGTTGAGACTGTCGTCGCTCTCGCCCATGGCCCGCACGAATCCACACAGCGCATAAACCTGGTTTTCGCCCGTGTACCTCCCATTCTCGTCTACCTTGCCGACGGATATTTGAACGGAGGCATGGTCTTTTGCTTTGATGATTCGGTTCGTTGCTGAGCACTTGCGTGGGACGTAGCTGAGAGAGACAGAGATCAGTCGGTTGTCCAATTCGCGACCTCACGGGAGCCCCGGCGAGTATGTGGAACGCGACAGGAGTCCTTACAGATCAACGAGCTCGCCTCTATCGTTCTCCATGGTTTTGTGTGTAATAAGGGCTTTGGGAAAGATTGGAGCCTTGAATTGATTTGGAGTAAATACGCTGAACGTCCACGCTACGGCAATCCGAAAGTTCGACATCGGTTGTGTGTGGGTCACGTGCTAGGCCACGACGCTAAACATCTTTCACATGTCGTTGTCTGTCAAATTCGAAAATTGCCAGCTTTTACTTCTTCAACCGAGTTGTCTACAACATTATACATTTATACATATAATGTCTCACTCTCTACCTATCTAGTTCTAAGCCTAGGCCAATCGTCTAATCCTACTATATACACCTCGTATTCACAATTTTCCCTTCAATCTCCTCTCTTCATTGAAGACGTCTTTCTTCCATGCAACTTCCAATTCTCTTGGACCTTCCTTGTTGAATTTTACAAGTACAACCCGCTCTGGATCCCCACGTCTTCCACTGCCTTCCAGCTCTGGTCCAGGTTTGTCCAGGGCAAGCACTGCCCTTCCGTCTCCCGCTTTCCACATTACTCCAGTTGGCGACATACACTTCTCGCCCCAGGGCGGGTCCCCTGTCTTGACAAAGTCGAGCAATGCTTCTCGCTGCCGTGCTAGCTCTTGCGGTCCAACAATATTTGGAACGTTCTCCGGTGATAAATAGGGGTGAAGAAGGTGTAGGAGGAAGAACTGAGGAGGGAAGAGGATGATCTCTCCAGAACGGGCCATAGAGAGCCAAGTTGAAGGTGGAAGAAAGCGGGCGGCTGTGTGTTCGATGCCACCATCCGAGGTTGGTACAGGAATGATGGCTTCAGATTTTATTGAAAGAGAACCAGACTTTAACGAGTCGGAGGGTAAAGGTAGAAAGTAAAGGTACATCTGCGTTGTGAATCGCTTGGACATATTGGTAGGTGTAATCCAGCGCGTGAATGGGACAAGATTTTCTACAGCAAACATTCAGTAGAGACTCAAGATATAGAAATGAATGGCATACCAGTATCTGGAATTCCACCGCATTGGTCAACCCAATCCTGGAACAGGACCTTGTTTTCATGTATAGCGTGTCTTCCCTGTTCTCTACGCTCCTCACTCACATCCAGCAAAGTACCAGAGGCATTCTTCCCTCTGGCCAGTAGCAGCCCGCTTTCCTCGAAGCATTCTCGTATGGCTCCTAGCCGGTAGGCGTCCCCGTCGCGGTGCCTCCGGGGGTCTTCTGGACCAGGAATATCGCTATCTTGCTTTGTTTCTAGATTCCCACCAGGAAACACATGTGCGGAAGGGAATGTCGATGATGTCCGCACGCGGTGAAGTAACAAGACTTGGTTCGTTGGCGAAATGAGGAGTATGCTGCCAAGTGGATATCAGCATGAAGCGCGCCTATGGATTAATCGCCTGAATGACTCAAGGATCTACCTTGCACTCGGACGGGGAATAGCTGCCTGCTTCTTAGCTGCTGCTTTCTTCGACTCCGAGCTCATGTCTCTTCTGATCGGAAACCTTATGCAGGTTGCACTTGCACTCAACTTCGATCTTGATCCAACAGTAAGCTGTTGTAGCAGGAAGCGCCACTGAAACCTGTCTTGCCGACGCTCCGCCAATTGTACGGAGACTTTTGACCAGTGAGCTGCACGGATTGTAGTTCTATAAAGCACGAGCCAAGGTTCATTTGCGCCCGTCGATGCTATGGAATTTATCAGTCTCTTACTAGGCATTCCCCAAGGACGTAAGAAACAGCTACATCGATATACATGATCGCAGGGAGCCTTAACGGACACATATTGTCCCGAGGCATCTTTTGCGGCGTTCGATCCCAGGGGGTACTTTACCGTTCATACTAGTTGGCGGCTAGCTACAGATAGGGTATTAGTAGTATGAGCCGAGCAGCCACTTTTGCTCTGGGATTTGCGCCAGCTACTGCATTTCAGTGTCAAGCATCTTCACCAACATGTTACACCGTATGAGCGTTTCCTTCGCCGAAGAGAATTCGCCCTTCCAGCATCCCATAATGACATCACCACCAAAAATGCAAGAAACATCTGGGAAGACCTGTCGAGAATATAGCTGTTCGATCCTGCCGTCCACTCGCTGGCCACGTTCAATCCGTGCCATTATGACAGCAGGATCACTGGAACGCATCACAGCCTCAGACTCAACGGAGTAAAGTTCGCTATGTAGAGCCTTGCCAGTTATAAGCTCATACAGTGTCGAGCCCAGTGCGAACAGATCCGATATGACTGTGTTTGATTCTTCATAGTCCCTCGGCAAGCAATGGGATGCTTTCTCATACCCCAGCGCCGCCTGCCCGGGATATTGAGATGAATTGAAATCGCCTAGGCGCGCATTCAGGTCGTCATCAACAAAGAACTGCCGCATCGCCAGATCGGAATGGATTACACCGTGCTCGTGTATCTTGTCGACCGCTTCGATGATCTGCTGGAACCACTTCAACTGTAGGCTGGACGTGATGCTGCTGTTGTTCTTCTGAAAATAAGCCACGAGATCGCCGTTTGGGTAGTATTTAACATCGACGTAGTCGGTTTCGCCCAGCGAAAGACACTGGGCAATACGAGGATGGTCTCCTAGTATTGTGTATATCGTTGCTTCGCGAAGAATGGGCTGGGCGTCTTCTTGACTTTTGCTGCGAGGTACCTTTCTCACAACCGTCCCATCCAGAAGGTGGACTTTCGCAAAGATGCCGATGCTTATGAGATTGTGGTCACTGGGCTGCTCTGTAGTCGCAGACGGCATGGTAAAGATCAGAGCTACCCCCCCAGAGCCGGCGAGTGCGGTCAATCAGGGGGTGAGGGCGGCGAGCTTTGCTGTAGAAGCATGGGAGGTTGGTACGGAGTGTCACGTGGCGAACATCCAAGGCCAAGCAATGACCTATGTCGTTCTGATCTGTGTTAGACCATTACAGAAGCCCATCTCGCCCGCGAAAGACGGTCTGTTCCTACTTAGGTAATCAATGAAGTTTACAGCTAGTATCCACCTTTAGGTGTTTTGGCATCCAAATTGAGAGGGGTTTGGCGCTGCTTTTGCGAGGGAAGACACCTGTAGTGAACGCGTTGGGTGACCAGATACGTCGAAGCGTCTTGCTGCCTTTAGATCCAGAAAAACTACCGCTGACAGAGACGCTAACCGGCATAGCCATGCAGGCACTCACTGGACCCCCACACCACCCATCATATAGTATTGCATGGCATCTGGTTTTGGCTCCCCTTTCAAAGCATAAATACCGACATGGCGCCGCACCAGCTTTCTTGTGTCTGCGTCTCTCTCATTTACGCTCCTGTCTTCGAGATTGACCCTGTTATATTCACACTCCTTCATCCATTCAAGCCTCAGCAGACCAATCTACTTCTTGAAACCCGGTCCCTTCTCTTCTGACTGGACCTTTATAGGCTCAATCTATTCCTTTCCGCTCTGAGCGCTCGACTCTTCAACCATAACTCCCAGGAAGTATGTCTGTGCACAAAGGCAGATGCGGGCGGCAGAAATCTGGCAGGCTATCACCAAGTCATTATCGCAAGCTCCGCAAAGATCTCGCTACGCAAGGTCGCACGCCGGCATAGCATGACGAGAACACAAGAAAGAGCGAGAAGTCGCTCTGGAGAAAGTGGGAAAGGTAAGGTGTCTTTGAAGGCAATTACTGGCGGGTTTTGAAGATGCACTTTCTGGAGCTGAAAGGTCGATTTATGGATGAGAATGTGGCAAGAGATGTAATCAATGTACACATGGTAGTGACCCAAGTGTCACGGCGGCTTCCCATGCCTACCACAGCCCTAGGTGTCATGGAATTGTGTGCCCGGCACACAATTGGTGCTATGGCCTGCTGCAGTCACATGACTAACTAACCTAGTTAGTAGTAGCGTCGTCACAGTTTTGTTTATAGTTTCGAGGGAGCGTAGCCCTCGAAACCTCATAGCACGTCTTGTTAAATAAGCCATATCGTAC
>QQTW01001803.1_pt1 | contig 15289 bp, 17 predicted proteins | sample 1904831 | NCBI WGS metagenome assembly QQTW01 (sample SAMN09435610, study PRJNA476489) | Subsurface metagenome, whole genome shotgun sequencing project. | reverse complement strand
TGCATGCAGACCGTTGCATGACGCATTGCAGCTCCATTGCTCAACGTAAGTTGGAGGACAACGGCCAGGTCTAAGCTCTTCGTTTGGCCAAGCATGATTTGAAGAGGTTGTTGAAGCACTTTTCAACAAGATCAAGATAACAGAAAACGACAAGATGGCTATCTCAGCCATCTTGTAAGACGACATCCTGGGTAAAGTATGGCCACCTACAATTGACGACAAGGGTTGTGGTTGAATCCTCATCATAAACAGGCCGCCAGCATCTGCACCTGTTAGCCGCGGCGGCAGTTGTCTGAACGCCCCCATCTTGGTAGAAGGACTCGAACGGGCAAGCTGATCTAAGCGTTGGGCCGCCAGTAGAGAGCAGGCAAGGTGTCGATGTCCCACGTCGCAACTTTGGTGGTACAGCAGGATGCGCCGGCCGCGTGCAGCAAGCTGGAAACGGAGGGTAGTTGATTTGATGACAGGTGATGTAACTATGGCCGACTAAATCGAGGTTAGGGTCAAAACCTCATGGCCCTCCTCGTTCGACGTCGAGGCAAAACCAGACTCTTGAGCCAACTAGCTGGAAATGCGCAATCAGCTCGCTTCAGTATTTGAGCTGTCATACAAACTCAACGGTATTCTGCTCTGCATCGTGCGGTTAAGAGCATGAAGGGCTACAGTCGTACAAGTAACTCGCTGTAAAGCTCTATGCGATTTGTGACCGCATTTGAGCCCTCTACAATATGCCAGTATGTTCTTTTTTTATTACCCCGCTCCAGACCCGACATTCAGCTCTTCGCTGCGTGGCTAGCCTGTTAAATTCTCGGATAGTCAAGCGTGGAGCCACCGTACTTGCAGTTGTGACGGGAGTTCCGCTGAATGGAAGGTCACTTGGTAAGGGCCAAACGCAACGAAGATCTCAAGGAGGGAAGTCATAGCATCCCTTTCTACTCGATAGATGCTCCTCATATCAACCACTAAACAACGACGCATGATTTGAGTTCAACACATCACCGTGATCACCTAGAAAGTCAGTCTGAAGCTTCTTGTGCCAGTTACATGTAAAACGTGGCGTCCTGACTACGTTCTAAGAGTGCTTCTTGGGTTGACAATTGGGGTCTTGAGGCTCTCGGGCGGGGTTTGAACCGTACGGTATGCTCGACTCAGTCCGCCGTACTTACCCATCTTCTCGAACCAGACCACTATAGTCTTGCAACGCGATGCCACCACACTATGTACGTGTGCGTGAACTCTACACTGCTCGAAGGGATACGAAAGGGATACGGTCACGTCGAAGCAAGTTCGTCGAATGGAGGCATGAAACAAGTACGAGTACTCTATATACGAAGAGTCAACTGGGGATGAAGACCTCTCCTGGACCAAAACCAGTGCAGAGGACAACAACTGAGCAATGCCACGAGATATTATTACGGCATTTATCCGCATGGGATGAAAAGACGGATATATTTTACCTGGATAAATCTCCGCTCTTCCGGTTTTGAACCGCCATTGATCTGAAATCCGGACCTGCTTGCCTTCACCTGATCAGGTTCATATACCTTTCATGATCTCATCATGAAAGTCTTCCTCCCGCTGGTCTTTTCTTTGCTGTGGAGCAACACGCTCGCTGTTCCGTTTGCATCTCCTCAAGCGGACCGATTTACCAAGCGGAATGCACCTGGGAAGTCCGGTGCTGACATCCCTGTCGACCCCACAGCCGCTCTGAGCGATGCTTTTACTATCTCCAATGGAACGTCTTTAGGGGGTCACCTCGCAAGAAGTCGTCACCGGAAACGAAACACAGCCTTGGGCAATCAATGGGCGTTGCCACTTCGATCAACTGCGGGGGAGAAGATGGATCCATACGACGAGGTGGATGAAACGGTGGAACGACTGAGCAAGAAAGCAGCAGACAGCGTAACTCCTGACGACCTTGAAGGGTGTGTTTGAACTGCTCCGTCCACGTGAAGGGTTTGGGTCATCTTCAAACCACAAAGAATGAAGTTGACGCCGCTATCTTCGTAGGAATCCGAGGTATCGTTCTGAGGCAGAATTCAAGATGTGGAAACTGCTCGAATTCTGCGTCGAGACGAAGGTAAGTCGAGATTGGATTTGGCCCCTGGGCGGGAAAGAAGAAAGCACACAAGCATTTCTGCTTTAGTAATGTCACGTCCACGCTGACTTCGCGCAACAGAAAGAGCTCTTTCACCTGAACAATCCTGCGGGCCGGGAGATAACCGCCCGGGTCCGTGGAAACATGTTGCTCGAGTGCTTTGATGATTTCGATGTCAAGCCAGCGAAGGACGGCAATCCGATGGCTTTACCTGAGGCAACTTTCATCCCTCGGGCCATCCAGGCGCAGCTAAAGCTGTGGGGGACGTACCGCAAGCTCAATCTGGACCAGGAGCGACAGAAAGGTACCCTTGCGACGGAAGATAGCCGTGAAGAAAAACGGTCGGGCTCCAACGAAAATCCGAACCAGGCTCTGCAGATGAAGGTTGGAGGGCACCTGTTTGGCTTGCCTGCCCTCAAGGTCGACCGAGGACAAGCTCGACAGTTATTTCAGCAAGCCAAAGACAGGGTCCAGCACCTTGGGAAAACCTTGCCCGTGGCCGCGATGCAGGCGCGGTTTTCGAAGGTAGTTCCGTCGATGCAGCAGATGCCTAAGCTGGCCAGGCCTCTTAGAGTGTAAATTGATACTACTTTCCCGATTTGTTATCCTCTGGTACGACAATGGTGGGATTTCGTATCGTGTTCTAGAGTCGTTCCCTTCATCTATTCCCTCGTCTTTACTATTTACTCTCCTAGCGTCGCTCGCTATTCGGCAGGCCTAGCCTAAGTCTACCCACGGTCCTTACCTGATCATCTCTTTCTAAGCATGTCGAGGTTAGACGTTGGTATCAATACTACATTCATCCAAACGTCAATAACTTTTCCATGGTGATGCTAGTAGGCGGTCATACGCAGTTTTCGGCCGAGTTTCAACCTACAAGTAAGCCAGCAACATCCGTCCTTTCCAATGTGGTGTATGTACGGTCGCACGGTCCCCCGTAGATGCTAGCCGTCCCCTTTGATAAGTGTCCTAACTTGAATAGATGTGGTCAAATGAAGCTGATAGAAAGGGTTTCCGTCGCTAAAACTGGTTTTCTATGGAGATCAGGTCATCAATCTTGGCGGTTGACGTTCTGCTGCTGTAGTATGTTCTGCCTAGAGCTGATTCTTTAAATTCCTTGGAAGCCGGTCAAGCGTGACTTTATCTTCGATGAGAATTATACTTCTTAGCCTTGAACCAGAGGCGAGAACCATGTAAAGGCTTGAGAAAGATACGATTGGTTCGATTGTACTTACTTCCTGTTCGACTGGTCCGCGGAGATGGGCGGCTGTTGTTGCAATGCCTGTCGTCAAATCGGCGATCCCCCGGGCTCCAGCCTTGCTGTGCGCGTGCGGCGCATGTTGCGGCACGACCGCGTCCGATGTGGGGATTACAGTAGACATGACAGGGACCCTGACACCGCCCCTGTTCTCTACCAAGGGCACAGCGTCAGATCAGCGCGCTGATTTCTGGATATAGCGCCCGTTCGTCTCGATCGGACCAGGGTGGAAGACGTCCAGGCTACTGCAGCCGTGTCTGACAAGGCGAGGCTGCCGCTCAGCCTGACGATGCTTATGAACCAACAATAGCCCCTGTCATCATCGACCATGGGTTGCCATACTTTACCCAGGGCGTCCCTTTGCGCGATGACTGAGATAGTCATCTTGCCTTTCTTTCTTTACATCTTGATCTTGTTGAAAAGCGCTTCAACAATCTCTCAAAGCCATGGCTGGCCAGGCAAAGAGCTTGGATCTGGCCGTCGTCCTCCCTACCTATGTTGGTAGCATTCTATCGGCTCTCGGCGCAGGCTTTGTCCTCATCTGCTATGCTTTTCTCCCTCAGACAGGCCACATCAGACATGCTCTGATCATCAATCTGGCCCTCGCAGGTGAGTTGGCCATACAAAAGACTACCAGATACCTGGAGGTTGTTGAGCATTAGTCGAACAGTGCTTATTCCCTGCGCAGATTTTATTAATGCCTTTACCAATACCATTTCTGGGAGTATCATCCTGGCGAATGGTCATGATCTCCGCGACAGTCCAAGCTGTGTGGCCAATGGCTTCATTGAGCAACTGTCGGTACAGGTAAGGGCATAAATCTGCTGTTCCGGGCACGGTGAGATCTGATATGTATGTGGCAGGGAACCGACTGCTCCATCTTTACGATTGCGGTGGTAACGATTCTCATCATCCGAACGAAAGTTGTCATCCCAGATACGTCCAAAACGGCCAAGTTAGCTGTATGCGGCGTTGTTTGGCTCCTTCCAATAGCTACCAGTTGCGTACAATCCCACCACTCTGCTTGTAATTACCCATTGGCTGACAATGACGGACTATAAAAGGTTTCACGGCCCTTGGTCTCGGCCTGTATCACCCAGTCAGCGGCAACTGGTGCTGGATCCAACCGAAACCGGTCTATTACCGCTATGTGCTTACGCACATGTGGCGTTTGTTATTCATTGCGTTGAGCACGGTGATTTACGCATACGCCTACTTCTATTTGAATCGGCACTTCAAGCAACTTCGATTTATGGGATCGCGGAATTATTCAGGCCTGAAAGAGGAGGACGCCCTTCGCAACCCGCCCATCGAGAACAGCCCGCCAAGCTCCTCTCACCAAGGGATTATGGTTTCTCGATCCTTCACTTGTCAAGAGCTTAAAGTAGGCCACGACAAAGTATCGGCCTCATCGTTCTCGTCATCATCCGCCAAACCAACCGGAAGACACGACCTGGCATTCAACGAGGCCCACATCAAGAAGATGCTTCTCCTCAACGCCTATCCGATCTGGTACATCATTCTATGGATTCCGGGTATTGCGAACCGCTTCGTTGAGGCCACGGGTCATCGATCACGCGTTTTGGCCATCCTTCAAGCGTCGACGCAGTACATCGGGCTCGCCAACGCCATCACGTACGGTCTGAATGAGAGGATTCTGGGACAGCTGAAGCAACGATTCCGCCGCGGCCGTCCAAACGTGCGATAGAGCTCTACCAAACGGGACGAAAGGCCGAGAATTTTTCTTAGTAGCCGACGTTTTATGAAAGGGCGACAGGTAGAAATCAAAATAATCAAAAAGATATGATCATCATTTGTTCAATAGAGGTAGCGGTAATCATCGTCGTACGAACAACGACGGTGGAGAGTCATCGTCATCAGGTCACGATAGCAGACGTCAGTCTCCATCGTCAGGTTGACGAATGATAGGGTGATACTTGTCATACTACGGATGAAGAAGAAAGATAATCTCCGTCATCCTGTAGACGAGACTAATAATACACTGTTATCAATGAGAAGAATATTCCCCACCGTCAACCGTATGACGCAGGTCTAGTTTCGTCGGGCTTCCAATGAAGACCTATCGTCGACTACATGACGGAGACGTACTTTCGTACTGGCTTCAGGCTTTCGACGAAGATTTAGTTGCATCAGCCCTAAGACGCAAGATCTGCATCGTCGACCTTACAACGAAGATCGATTCACTTTCGTCGACCTTATGATGGAGTCTCACCACCACCATTCGCCGATAGTACGACGGAGGACGTCGCCCCTTCATGGAGCTGGTGATGAAGACAGCCTGACTCCATCACACTCATGACGACGGTCGACATTCGATGCATTATCTCTAGCCTAGCCTCCTGATCTCTTTTTGGCCGCGTCTCCTCCGAGAACGAAGTTACAGGGTCGAAGGGGTCGTACTAGGGGGTAGACGGGCTTGCTTCCAATGCTGTGGGAAGGGGAAGAGTGCCTCAAGAGCCGTACCAATCGTTGTCCGTCGAGCTCCTAGCCCATGATCGATGATATTCTTGACTGTGTTGTTGCAGGCCCGAATATCCGTGGGAGTCACCGACGAGTAGGACTTCAGAAAGAACATATAGTAGTGACGGTCCGACTCGGAGTACCAATGAAGGTAGAAGATAGCCTGTCGATGAGACATCGTAATCGTGAAGGCGATAGTATCCGTAAGGGACGAATTGTCAGACGTCTCCGGATTGTCATCCGTAGTTGGATTATTAAAGGTATTCGGATTGCCGGAGGTCTTTAAGTTCCCGTAGGTCTTGAACTTCTGGAGAAGCCACAGCAGAGCATTCACTGAGTGAGAGCCGCTGCCTGCAGCTTGATTCTCAGCGACGTAGATGGTCCCTCCAGCAGCCTCGGATTTCATCTCCACCATGAGGAATGGGAACGTGTTGCCTCGAGCCGGTGAGGTATATGGACGAGCCACAGGATGAGTGACCACATTCGACTGAGCATATGACCAACCTGACCTCTGGTTGGTGGGATATCCAAGCGTGGTATCAGGTTTGGGTGCCGAGACGTCGTACTGGTATTCCGGGTTGTTCGGTAACGCAACAGTGCTCCACGGGCTATTACCTCCTTCCGCCAAGCCAGGACGGTCGAAATGGAACATATCGGTCCTGATGAGCTTTGCGGTTGGACCTTCCGTGCTATCCGCGAGCTCCTTTGCCGTATCTATCACTTTCGAGACTGCCTTATCTCCTAACTGAGGAGACTCTCGTTGCTTGAGGATTTGATTGTTGGTAAATGTCTTCCATTCTTCTGGCATCTGTCTACCCGAGTAGTCCAAGTTGATATAATTGTTGTAGAGTGTGCCTCGATACAAAAAATGAGATGTACCAGGTTGACCATTCTGAGAGCTATTTGTGCCGGAGGTGACATTCGCTCCGGCTCCGAAGTGCGACCGCTGGAGCGTTGCAAGCGATGGAGTGAGGTGCTTGCCTTTACGGACGTCAACAACCGCCGGACAAGTCGAGGGACGATGCTTCGGACTGATTGGGCGAGCTGGACTGAAGACTGCGGAGATCCAAGCGTCTATAGGCGAGTAAGTCGGAAGTTGTGGACGCCCTGGCGCGCAAGTAGACCAGGGCGAAATGCTGATTGCGCGAGTGACTTGGGGTTGACTATCCGGCTCAAAGCTTGGCGACTGCAGTCGGTGACGCTTCTTCATGGTCCCGAGACGGGAGTTGAGGTCGGAATTGATCTGTGCGATAGCTCTTTTGTAAGGTCGTTTGGGCTGTGGACAGAGTATATTGCTGGTCATGGTGGGCAAAGCAGAAGAGATCCGACGTGTATAGCGCGGTACGTGATTCGTGATTCGTGATTCGTGATTCTCAGCCCTGCAGTTGGTGGCCACACGGTGGCATAACTCCTTAGCGGCTGCGTAACTGATTGGCTGGCCCTGTATCGCATATTGGCGGGCCTCGGAAATGTCACTCATCGAGCTCCGCGGTAAGGCGACCCTTATTTAAACTTCAATTGAACCTTCATGCCTGGCGTTGTAGGGAACTAACATATCATAGTGTTTGATGGCGGATTAGTTTTACGTTAATAACATGGAGTGCTTGTAGCTAGCCAAGGGGATAACTTAGGACAATTCGTCAATGGCCGGCCGTAAGTGACCTTTCCCAATATCTCTCGACGAAACGAAGCCTCCAATTTCCAGCCTTACCACTACATCGTCCCGGTTCCCAAGTCCCCAACCTCGTCAAGATCATCAGACAGTCTCCGTTTCGACCTTAACATCAGTAGAGACGTTGATCGCTTCCATAGAGCCCTCATGCAGCGTGTCGAACTCGGACCCGGTCGAATTCTTGGTGGGCAGTTTCTTATCCATGGCGTAAGCAGTCGAGGAGCGGTGATACTTCCCGACCCCGTGCGAATCCCCGCGACGAGTCCCGAAGATGCTCGGGAAGTGATGCTTGAACAGCGGCTTCATGAAAGGGAGGCAGCCGCATGCGAGACCGAAAGCCGCTTCAATAACGCTGTTAGGAATACGATTAGCCTCAACGTCTTGACTTGAAACAAGGAGATGGGGGATGACGGACGCCCAGATGACGCCGTCAGCTGCAACCCAGCTAACGTCGGTCGTTCGGTATTCATCGACGTAGGATTTGAGGCGCAAGGCGCTCGCAATACACACGCTTCACCCTCTGGTCAACTCGAGCAATCCAAAGCGCACCTGGACGCTCCAACGGGGTAAGGATCCAACTCACAAAGCACCAGCGGTGAAGACCAACGACAAGCCAATCCGTTCCCTGATCGGTAGCCGCAGATTCCACACCAGCTTCATCGGCAATACGAAGATGGTGAGATCGAGGATGACATTGACGACGCAGCTAGTCACGCACAGGGTCAAGAGGTGGATGCAGCGCCCGGGAAGCTGCGGCTTCCATCGCTTCTCGCGCGGGCTGCAATTGAAGACGGAGGCCAGCATGGCGGCCGTGGCGTACGCGCCGGTGAAGATGAGAACGGCCCACACGGTGCGACGGAACTTCACCGAAGCGGTTCCGAAGATGTGAAGGTACAGCAGCAGGACGGAAGCCTTGGTGCAGAACATGTAGGGGAGATAGATCGCATAAAGCGATACCTCGGTCTGCCCAATTGGTGTGGTGAGCGGTTGGAGGTTACGAACAGCAAAAGATCGTCGCTCACCTTTGCCGACTCCAAGGCCAGGGTGACAGGAACGTCCCAGAGGTGTTTGCCCAGCGCCTGATGCGAGACTAATGCGTCGTTAGTCAGGAGTCCCAACTTGAGCCCTTACCGGCGACGGTCATGGGGTGGCAGGCAACGGAGACTCACTTCGAATGATGATCACTGACCATGCGATCCCGAGGAGCTATACGAAGATCAGCAACCACTTTGGCCATGCCCTTCGCTCATAGAAGCGGACCAGTGCTGCCACTGCGAGTCCTGGGTACCCCGTTAGCTGAGATCTTGAGATCAGATGTGATTGACTCACCATCGTCCCACCGTAGATGACGATTGATCACGGCTCCCGTGTAGATTCGCAATGTCACAAACACGCCGGCGACGACGATCGTGAAGATGGTCACCGCCCTCACTTGATGCTCTCGCGTGACCGGGTCATCGAAGTTGGGTGTCACTCCGGGCGGCGGGGCCAATGCGGGCGTCCGCGACAGGTCCACCGGCATGGAGGTGTCGCTCTTCATGACTGTTGAAGGGATGCAAATCGAGATGTGAGATCTTCCTCGGAGCAACCTTGCGATGATGTAAAGGATGCAAGTCAGCTAGCCCTACGCTCGCCAACACCCTTGCTTGTCTCTCGACAGCCGCCATGGCCACCCTCTTGTATGCGTGGCTCGTTGACGAGTTTTCCTCTCGATCCTGTGTACTGTAGAGTATCGGCAGTATCGGCCTTACAACCCTCCGACAGCAGGGCGAGCCGTGCCGTGGTCCGTGCTCATCCTGCTTCAGGCTAGAAAATGCGATGATACCGGCACATCGACCCGGGGGCGCGGGACGACAGAAGCACTATGCTTCTCGAAGCTCATCAAGGTGGCGGGTGGAGGAATCTCTGCGACAAATCGCCAATTGCCTTAGCGAACCCCGGGATCGATGTGTGCATCAGACCGGGGGCCAATGCAGGCACCGACAGCCGCTTGAGCTGAAAGGTGAATGAGTATTACTGACATAGAGCTATTTTCCATGTGTCCAAGCGGCGTAGACTCCGAGGAGTGCGGCGAGCCAAGTAACCATGACTGACACGGCCCTCATCACATCGACTCGTTGCGCTGCTGATAATGCTTGCCCTTGTCAATGGACCTCTTGCAATTGGAGCATCACCGGAAGCCCCCGTAAGATCGATTGAACTATCAGTAGGCTATTTAGTAGGATCCCGTCTCTGGATTGGGATGGAAAGATAGCGCCATGCTGAGGCGGACGACGTCCCGTCCGCCCGTTTGAAGCCAAGTGCTCGTGCAGAGCTCGTGACGCAAGAGAGAAGACGGTTTGGTGGGGGCGGAGACGCTGCGTGATAGAGCGATGCTCGATTGAGTGATTGGCAAACGGGATGGAGAGTGATACTCTACGTCATCTACGGCTGATGGACCGCGATACCTAGCATCGCTCACTCGTCCGACCAGCTCGTCCGTGGAGGAGGATGGTGGGAATCGTGACGAAGCGGGTTGAGGATCCTAGTCTACATTCAGTTTTCCTTTGCAAGGAGCGGGTTCGAGGGTCAGGGCGGGAAACGGGTCGGCACCTGATAAAATACAAGTAGAAGCTGCAACCGTGCCAAGCGCACAAGCGCCAACAGAGCTTCGTTTTCTCTGCCCCTACAAGGCACATAATTCCAATCGTTGGAACCGGAGAAGCTTCAGAAGATAGACTGTTAGCCCGGACACAGAGTCAGTCTAAGGATATAAACCAAGTTGTCGGAGATACTGGTAGGACGAGGAAGAATGCCCATTCACTCACCCCATGCGGATCCGCAATCATCAGCTCATGTTACATTAGTGACACTAAAGCTAGCCGGTGCTGTGATCTCCAAGTGAACCGGTGTCCATGAGGTACAGTAGTTCTGCCGTAGCGTGCTCGTGCCGAACTGCCAAGGGGCCCGCGTGGCATAACGTGCCTGCATCTCGCCAAAGTGGGCGACATGGTTGGAAACTCTGGATAACATGTGCTCGTCCAAGCCACCAGTTCGGTCGTTGGAGTTCTCCCGTCCATTCCGTCCGGTGATTCGAAGAATCCTGATATCGGCCGTCAATTCCGAAGTGGTGTTGTCTTTGATACACGCTTGATGGACAGGGCGCGGCAAGCCGCTCGGTAGAAGTGAAGCTGCCCCCGCAATTGTCGCAACTTGGCTTCGCGCCATGTGACAGCCGGTCAGGTGATATGCTGCCTCCGTCATCCAGTCAATTGGGTGAAAATTACAGGAACGATGCGAACTTATCTAGAAGATGTTTACAACTAGCTTAGCTATCATTGACCCGTTAGGGGTCAACAGCTCTCTGGATGGGTTTCGATTTTGCGATTGTGGAGCAATCACATGATGCTTCGCAGTTGGGTAGAATTGCGCCCGCACCCTTTCCCATGTTTCTTCGCATGCATAGACGTGTTTCGGTGAGGTCGTCGGGTTATGCTTAATTAGTCTAGTCATGCTCAGCAGGTGTTACGAATGGACTTGTTCAGTCATGACAGATGAGACCCACATTGTCTAGTAAAAAAGAAACTAGGACATTTACTCACCTCCAGCCTTGCCCGTCAATCAAACATCAATGTCTTCTCCAACATCATTCACGGTGGTTCTTCTCCATTCTCTGGCTTAGTTCTTCGATTAGATCTCGAACCCCTTCCAAATTAGTAACAACTTGTATTTCGGAAGTGATGCAAGGGCAGCTGATCGGACCTTGCTTGCATTTAAAAAAACCGCCCAGGTATATAGTTGTTGCCCATCTCACATACGCTATAAGATCGATACCCTATACGTATCGTTTCGAATCCAGTAACCGACGCTGCAATCCGCAGCATCTCTGTTCTTTCACTCCACTGCCGCCTCTCATAGGACTGAGACAAGCCAGTTGCACTCGAGTCACCCGAAAGAGATCCTATATAGTCATCCCCATGCTCACACCAAGACGTACAGGCTTGCAAGCAGTAGGAACTATCGTAGTCAGTTACCGTGTCCAATGACTTCGATCAGCTATAGTGATCGACAGAGCTAAAACTTACTAGCATCCACCCTGGTGTACCTCTGTCGAACGATGCAGCCGAAGCTCGAGTTGTAGACGCAGGATTCTGTCCGGATGCGCTAGAGCTGGGCGTCGTCTGGTTTCCACCCGCTCCAGCTTCTTCGGACGGGACTTCGTCTTTGATAGCGGTAAGCGGATAGCACTTGTTGAACAGTTCCTTCTCAACCTGCACAAAATGTATCAGCGTCTATCATTGCGGCACTGTGGCCTTGTTAACTCACTGCAGTATAGAGAGACTTTTCATATTCCACACCCTTATCATTGACGGTCGCTTCACCCCCCACACTGAGTCCTATCGAGACTTTGCTGCCCAGCTGGGCGCCGTACCGTGATGAACCCGGAGTGGTCGCGCACGCGCCCGCTCTGTCTGCTTGGAATTAGCACAGTTATTTCGGTCAAGCGTGATTCTCGGCTTACTGTAGATTGAATCCGCCGTTGCAGATACCTCAGGTAGACTCAGCGCAAAGAAGGCCTCCAGAGTCGTATCCTTCAGGATCTGAACACCAAAGGACAACTTTGGCTTCGCCGCTGCTTTGATCTCGACCGTCCCGTTCAGGGAGTTGACCTGCCCTTTTCCGTCCGGCCGAAAATCAAGACCCGTTTGCGTGCTCGCGTTTGGATTCAACATGTCGACCGCGATTCGGGCCGAGTCGGAGAGCGACGTGGTCAAGCCCACGCTGAAGTTGCCGCTCCCGCTGATGGATATTTCGCCTTCGACGCTCAAACCAAGTATGATACCGACTTTGAAGATGCCCAGAATCTGAAAGCCCGCTCCCGGTATGATGGATGACGCTAGATTCTTGGACCCTTTGTACTCTTGCTTGGCCGGTCCGTTGGCCTTGGCGGTAAAACTGGCCTCGAGCCCGAGTGCCGCGGTGATGTTAAGCGGTGAAGCCTCCACAGTCACTTTCACCGGAATGAAGTTTTCGACCTAGATATTCAGCTTGGTCTCCCTAGTTCAAATATTGAAAAGAAACTCACGGAAACTCGACCGGTCACGTTGAGTTTGCCAGCAATGTAGCAGTCGATGCAATCGACTTGAGCGCGAAGTCTGGTCTCGTCTCAGTTGGTGTCCGGCATAAGATGGCATGACTTACTGATCCACAAAGTCGGGCGTGGCAAACAGGTTCGATCTCTGGCCTGGTGTGCCGGCGTCAAGGGGAAATATCGAGGAGTTCTCCCTGTTTAGAGAGCCCTCAAGGTCATCGAGATCTGGAAAGATACCAGGATCTCCAACTTTATTTAAGGCGTCCTTGGGAGTTTGACGACGACTCAGGCGTCGTCGCCGTACTACCTCGGGTGGCATATGTCCGAATTCGAGATCAAAGGAGCCAGCAACTTCGTCCCACGGAGCCACTCGAGCCTTCAGGAGCGTCTTGAGCGACCCTGCCTCTCGATCGACTTGAGAGATGCTGCCACGCCGTCAGAATCTCACGCCTCACTCTCCAGACCTACTTACGTGTATGCCTGTCTTTCCTCGTCTGGGCCGCAGCCGTCGTGATTGGCCACCATAATGAAGGTATGGTTCGCGTCCTGATTGATCCACGCCCATTCCTTCCACGCATAGTCGAGAGCTGCTTCCGTCTTGAATGTGAGCGACATGGTCCCGTCATCGCCCTGACAATCGACGGCGGAAGTTAAGGGTTCGAAAACCTCCATCATGATCACCCTTAAGCCATTGGGCGCGCGAAGTGTCATGCTGGCCATGTGAGCCTGGCCATTCTCTTGAGCAAACTGGTCAGCAGGTTCGTTGCTTGTATATGGCGTCCATGCTTTACCTTCATCGCTACCAAACAAGAGGCGAGCCTCTTTGGCCAGGGCTAACGAGGAAAAGTCCGGAGTTGAGCGGGCCCGTAAAACGGCCTCAGGCGCAACGACCTCAGGCTTGATTGGCTTCAACACAACGCCATCCTGATTCGGAAATGCCTTCGCCGACGCCGGCGCCGACGTAATGAAGAGGTAGCTAGCAAACAGTCCCAGCACACGGGCGGTATATTGAGACCACATGGTTGACAGGAAAGAAACGACAATGGTTGTGCCATCGTCTGAGAGCTGGGCAGTACCTGCATTTATAGACTGGGGAAACAGAACAACAACATGCCAGCCTTGTCAATCTGCGACGGGGGGTTCGTCGAGATGTGCCGCATCTCCCATGGGTCCTCTCTGGCCTGGAGACTTAGTCGAGCCATGCCGCTGGGCTTGCAAGCACAAGAACGGCCGCAAGGAAGGCCACAATCCATACCGTGCAGCAACGCCCACATGGCGGCACAAGCGCCTCAACGGCCGCAGAAATGGTCACAATCCATACCGTGCAGAAACACCAACACCGCAGGGGGCGGAGCATGAAGAGGCAGAAAAAAAGGAAGTAGCTCCAGGATGGATCGAGATCTACTCGATCCCTTGCGCGGGCCGGCCATAGCCCTGCTTAGCTATTCTCCACATTCCAGACACAGGGGTCCAGGGCCGTTCATGCCGCAGGTACTGTAGTTATCCGCCTGGAAAAAGCGTTCAGACACGGAACAGAGACCTTGCTCGTACCGTTTCCAGTCCTGGTCAACCAGAGCGCTAGGCAATCCGAGATCTGACCATTTCGCCTCCGACCAGGTGTACTGTAGTCTCCGCATAAGATGGCTGGACTGGGCCGCACGGGCCGCTTCTCAAGCCACCGAGCCGTACGGTTGCAAGGCTTGGGAAGGAACCGCCTCGACGCCTCATGGAACGCATTGCGTGGGAGGAATCCTTGCCGGAACCAGATAGCTGACACTTTTGAATTGGACCAACATCCAGTCGACCATCAAGGGTCCGATCTGAACTCGAAATCAAGCAAAACAACGAAAGATACTGCCCCGTTCAAGCGGAGAACGACGCTAAGAATAATGCGGATGTGCAGGTCCTAGGACGGGCCGGCCCGAGATAATTGCATGAATGGTAAACCGACGATGCATGTAACGGCCATCGCGTTACATGTACCTGGAAATGAAATCACCGTAGAAGTAGTCCTTCTAAGGCGGTTTGAAAGTCCTGGAGATACAAATTGGCTGGCTGTAGAAGTGCTCTCAGCTCCAAACCGACCAGGGTACCAACAAGCAAAGGATGAGCTGACCCGGTTCTAGCTCTAGATGGTAAGCTTGTGCTTGTGAAGGAATGTTGATCGTCTTGCAAGTTCCTCTCTTTCCAGGTATAGTATCAACGGCGCCGACCGAACCATGTCGACGTGGAGCGTTGTTGAAGCGTCGCTTGTTTGGAATGCAGGAGCAGTTTCAACCGTGCCGCTGACGCAAGAAAACAAGGCTGAAACTCCGCGTGTATCGGCATCACGGTCCGGTTTCCGGTGTTCTTTTTAAGGACTGCCCGACGAGGCTGAGACTGATGCTTATCATATTTTGATGATCAGCTATACTTGGGTTAACGGTGCAACGCAGCTTACCTGCAAGCCCATATGTTACGAGTATACTGTAACCTTACCTCTCCTTCCTTATTTTCTTCCTCTAAATTATAGGATAAGGTAGCCACGGCATATCACTAGAGGTTCCCACAAGCGATTTGTCCCATTTTGTATTTTTCCCGCTTGTTTAATGAGCCGGCACGCAAGTGACAAAATAAATGGAGGAGCTCAGCAGTAACCGCTAGCCATCATCGTCGTCCTCATGATGAAGTCCCAAGCTATCTTCACCGTGAGGGTGATGGAATAACACC
>QQTW01001802.1_pt1 | contig 15290 bp, 14 predicted proteins | sample 1904831 | NCBI WGS metagenome assembly QQTW01 (sample SAMN09435610, study PRJNA476489) | Subsurface metagenome, whole genome shotgun sequencing project. | reverse complement strand
TCATTCCGCCGGAAAAAGAGCAGTATGCTTAGGCTGGGTCGCAGGGTCAGGGTACCCGGCGCCGGGTACAGGTAGGGTCGAGTATGAGTAGGGTAGGGTAGCACCTTAGAGCCGCAGGATCAGGTTGGGTAATACTGTACCCTACTCAGCCTACCCATAGAGTAATTGTAGGGTCTTACTAAGAGGCATGTGCATATAGAATTGCAATGAGCTCAAAATTGCGACAGTATTGCGACTCAAAGTGTAGTTGTAATGCGATCATAACGCAGATGTTGCATTGTGAATGTGATTTGATACTGCAATAGTGGCTAGTAGTGACAAATAGTGGCTAATTATGCTGAGAATCACTACCCACAGGTAGGGTGAGGTTGGGCTAGTCTGTGCGCTACCCTACCCTACCCTACCCTAGACCCAGCCTACCGATGATCAAACCTCAGTACTTTCATCCGCAAGGGCATGTGGGCAGGAGGCAGACGCCACAACGTGGAGAGGTACTGCCAAACTGGGCCAGACACTCAATGCAGGGTGACCGTGTTGATTTGGGTACACAAGGTGCTTTTAATTGCGGTTTCGAGGAGGATGAGTAGAGCTGAGCTTTGCCTCTGAGAATCTCTGTAAGTAGGATGGAATGGGGTGACGGGAGGCGGCGTCTTTTGCTGAATCGAGAATCAGGCGTGAAGAATGGGGATGGAATTGGAAATAGGATCGGGTAAGGGCAAGGGGAGAGCGGGATGAGAGTTGGGGTGAGCGGTCCCTCGCTTGAAGCCGAGGATGCGGGTAGGTGCATGACTAGGGTTACGGCACTGCTAGACGAGAAACAAGGAATGGAGTCATTGCTTTGACGATCATGTTAACTGAGAGGTGAACAAAGCATCTATCCAGATACAAAATAAGCCAAAACACTACCTACCCTGGCCCAACTAACGTAGGGTACCAAGATTCGAACCGACTACCAACATCCCATACGAGTATCATAGCATACATACACTTCGCCTACGCCACGCCGCGCCCTTCTATCCAACTGAGACACGACAGAACGACAACCAACCACTACCACCAATCACCCTGATCCCTCATCGCAGCGGCAACCTTCTTGAAGCCCGCAATGTTGCTTCCAGCCACCAGACTTGGGAACTCGCCCTCAGCCGGCTCGACGTATTCCTTGGCCGTTTCAAGACCGTTCTTGAAACACTCCTCCATGATAGCCTTGAGCTTGTTGTCGACCTCCTCCGTCGTCCAGAATATGCGTTGCGAGTTTTGTGCCATCTCGAGACCGGACACGGCGACGCCGCCGGCGTTGGCTGCTTTGCCTGGGTCATATGTCAACTATTGAATCTTTCGAAATGGGAGGGAGGTATTGGGCGACTTACCTGGTGCATACCAGATCGCGTCACCCTTCTTCGACCGGCGATGCTCTTCGAAAATGTCAATGGCTTCAGGCGTGCAACCCATATTGCTGCCCTCAGCCACGAACTTCGCTCCCGCTTCGATCAAGGCCTTCGCCTCGTCGCCGGAAATCTCGTTTTGAGTCGCAGACGGAAGTGCCACGTCGAGCTTGCCGACATGTTCCCATGGTCGGGCACCTTCGACGTATTTGAACTTGCTCTTAAAGCTATCCGACTCGGCAGCCTCGCTGAGAGGTTTCCGGTCAACCTTTAGCTTTGCGATCAATGCCACTTCGTCTGGTGTCACTCCCTGCTCGCCGGTGGCGACGAGAGAACCTTTGCTGTCGGAGAGGGAAATGACGGTGGCGCCGAGTTCAATGGCCTTGAGTGCGGCGTACTGTGCGACATTGCCGGAACCGGATATGGCAACTCTTTTCCCTTCGAATGATTCCTTTCCGCCGGAGGCGTACTGGATCATGTGATTGACATACTGCGACGTTATCAGCATATTCCTCGTTCGAGCGCAAGAACGACGTTGTATACGTAGACGAGTCCAAAGCCAGTAGCCTCCGGTCTAATCAAACTACCACCCCATGATCCTCCCTTGCCCGTCAAGACACCCTCCCAGATATTAGTTTGAGCTTTGTATGCACCGAAGAGCCATCCAATCTCACGTGGTGAAACACCAATATCTCCCGCTGGGACATCGGTGTCGGCGCCGATATGTTTGCTGAGCTCTCTCATGAAAGCACAGCAGAACTTGCGGATCTCATTGTCGGACTTGCCCTTGGGATCGAAGTCGGCTCCACCTTTGCCACCTCCAATGTTTACTAGAAGCAAGAATTCAGTCAGCGAACCGCAATGACGATTATTGCGTCATCCAACACTTACAGCCGGTCAATGCGTTTTTAAAGATTTGTTCGAAGCCTAAGAATTTGAGAATGGACAGGTTCACCGTCGGGTGGAACCTGAGTCCACCTTTGTAAGGACCGAGAGCGGAATTGAATTGCACACGGTATCCTCGATTGACTTGGACTTGTTGCTTGTCGTCTTCCCAGGTCACTCGGAATTGAATGACACGCTCGGGGATGGAGGCGACCTCAAGTGCTTTTCTGTATTCGGGGTTCTTCTTGAAGAGGGAGGAATTCTCGAGGGTGGAGGCCAACTCTGTGTGCACGTGCTTAGATCAATTGCCATCCAGTCTGAGGGGAATCTTTGATCATGGTTTTAAGAAGCAGGCTCAATTGATGCTCACCTTTGTACGCCTGCTCGAACTCTGGCTCTGATGGTAGGTTTGTCATGATTGCTGTGATGGAAGTACGAATAGGCTGGTGAGTTATATGTGGGACGTGGTGTAACGGATAGCTCTATCAAAATTTGGTGGCGTGTGCTGTACGACGAGGATGCTGGAGGGTTGGAAGAGAATTGCTTTGGTCTCCACTCAATATACAACTAGATGTGTCTAGAAAAAGGAAGGGAAACGGCCTTGACAGCTTTCTTATACAGACTGATGGTAAGGGAAAAAGAAAGCTATCGGCTACCATGGTTGTCATTAACATTGTTCATGACATTGAATCTACAAAGGTACAGCGATGCCGGAAGTTTGGCCGAGAAGCCCGGCCATGCAAAGTGTTTCTCCGCAGTGCCGGGCTAAACCTATAACAGTATGATTGGTGTATGTTCAATCTGATCTTCAAGCTCGAACCTCCTCCATTGATATCAAATTTCTGTTCTGATTCGTGGGACGGCGGTAAGGAAGGAATGAGTCTCCAAATGTTGTCATTTCATGTTAGTAGAAGTAGAGTTCACGTAGCGAACTCCTTATCGGAGCTTTACCATTGGTCGCTTGACTTTTCTGCCCACACATCTCCCCGGTGCCCCTCCGCCGGGTCTGTGGGATCTTGGGAAGAAATGTGTAATAGCAATTGGACATGCGCCTAGGGCTGAATGAATATAGAGAACCCTAATTCCCATTCCACGGCCGTGTTCGGACCCTGATGGTAATACTTAAGTTTCTTGCCACCCAAGACACTGGTGATATTCATGTCGAATGTTCGAAGCAGTTGACATACGACATCCCAGCTTACTCGATTTTAATACAATCGTCCTGGTATGAACTAGCTCTCTGCACTCACCCACCCAGATCGTGTTATGAGAGACTGCATTTGATTCTTTGTCCTACCAGCAAAGGGACTGACGTCTACATCTTGTCGCTAACACTCCCCTGACGGCATGTGCCAGTTCAAGCAACCCTAAATTGCGCTTCTGATTATTTAAAGTGTCATAATGGCAGAGCAGAATCCTCTGAGATCTGAAGTCGACTTTGCAGTTGTCATACACTGCCCCGAGTGTGATCCCAGGAACCGGCGCTGCAGGCTAGACGCACGAATCTTCTGACCCCATCCAGACTGTCTCGTCCTCGCCACTCCTCGTAACAGGGTCTTCATCGAATTGGTTATGGTAGTGTATCTGCTTTCGGGCGCCAACTGTATCTCCTTCGCATGAGCGAGGTTGATGAATCGCGTGCGCGCAGGAGTGCGCATTAGCTGGATATTGATAACCCTGGGCCAGCTGCAGAGCTCAAAAGAGAGGCCATACACGTCGGGGTCGAACCATGTTTTCCAAAATATTTGTGTGAGCTCCACGAGTGAGATAGAGTTCAGCGGTCGTCGTCTACCCTGCGAATATACAGACTGCTCCAGCGTATCGCCCGCAGCTCCAAGTCCAGCACCGTTGACTAAGCCCTCGACCGTGAGGTTTATAAACGACCGAAATCGAAGAGCTTCGCGGTGCCAGGGAGGGAAGAGGATTTAAAAACGATACCATCCGCAATCTCTCATATTGACTTTCTAGGTTTGTTCAGTACAGCGTTGAGTTCCTCATCACTGCTCCCAGTCCATGTTCGGCGAACTCTTGACTCGACTCAGGACCGACAGCGCTTAAGGCGCCGGTGGTGAGAACATGAGGAGAGGCGAAAAACCGAGGAAATAACAGCTGCAGATGTAAGATGATCGTCGCATTCAGAGGAACGGCTGCAACCGCAGAAGGAGGGAAATTGTTGAAGACGGGGATGAGCGCAGCGATGGTGACGGCATGACAAGGAAGGGACCGAGATTGGTGTTATCAGACGCAAGGTGCTCCGGCTTGAAGATTGGCAGGATTGCCATTGTCCATCGCTGCAAGAAGATATGGCTGCTCCTCCGTGCCTTCGTTGACAGCGACATGTGCCTCTGTCATTGGAGATGATAGCCTCGTAAATCTGAAAGCTGTTGTTGATCTTAACCTGGGCTTTCGGAAGACAACCTAACCCTACCTTATAGTTGTCGAGTCTGATCCTGATGTGGGGAGAAGGAGGTCATGCATCTTCGGCCACTTCTTGAGGTCGAATGCAGAAGCAGCACCATTTGGTCTACTTCTTGGAACAGATTTCCTTTTTGGTTGCTGCAACTCAAGTCGCAAGTCGCAAGTCGCACTCTCTCGAGCACGTCATTCTTTGATCGTGAATTGTGGTAATTCTTCGTTTCGCTATCACTACCTATACCGACACCGTTACCTGCTTTCCAATAACCCAGATCAATCACAATCAAGCGGGTCCCAATCCGTGACAAGACCCTCGTCACATTGATCCATGGACTTCATATCCTCTTCATCAATCTCAAAGCCTCCAATGTCACCATTGGCAATGATCCGCTCTTTAGTGACACTCTTCGGAAGCGGCACAAAACCATGCTGCACGCTCCATCGGATCATGAGTTGCGCTGGCAAGCAGGAGCACTTCTTCGAAAGTGACTTGATCGTCGGGTGGTTCATCCTCAGAGCTCGAGCCAGTGGGGCATAGGCCTCAACGACGATATCATGTTCCTGACAGAAGTTGGTGATATCCGTATGGGTGTTGAAAGGATGAACTTCGATCTGATTGACTGCTGGATGAACTCGAGGGTTGGAGGTAAGCAGTTCTTGCAGCTAGATATATATCAGCAATATGTCGGCGAAAGCGGATGCAAAATGGAAAGTCTTACATGCTTGACACCGAAATTACTAACCCCACCAATCCTCACTTCACCATCATCGATTGCATCCTCAACCGCCTTCCAACATTCCAGTCTCTTGGCTTTGCCACCATACGGACTGTGAAGGAGGAAGAGATCGATATATCCCAATCCGCACTGCTCGACCGAGCGTTTGATCGCCTTTCGAGCAGCGTGGTAGGAAGTATTGGACGCCAACTTTGACGTGAAATGAATATCCTCCCGTTTCATTTCCTCTGTATTCGCTTCGCTCGATAAGAAATCGAGTATCGCTTTCCCACTTTCATGCTCGTTGTGGTACATTTGCGCCGAGTCGACTCTGGATGCGAGAAAGGCGTTAGAGTTGTCAAATTCTGGTGCTGAGCATGCACATACGCTCTGTATCCTGCCTAGAATTGGCATGTGAGTCGAAGGTACTGGTCCGGAGCATGTAAGACGTACCTCAAGAGCCCATTTGACGGCGTTGCTCGTCTCCTTGCCTTGCGTCAAGTAAACACCAAGGTGAATCTGTGGCATGCTAAGGCCATTTGCCAGCTGAGGCCATCAGCTAAAGACGCTGTCCATCATGACTGAAGCTGCTCGGGCTACCTTGACGGTCCGACTCAGATAAGAGGCCTTTTGCGCCATAACTGATAGATAATTCTGAGATATCAAGGAAAATGTGCTGCATAGTTGGGGTAAAACAGTGCGAAGGTGCACTTTCATCCCAGGCATTGGCAACACGATGACGGCATCGTCACGTCAGAACATCCGCATGTGAATTTGGGACAGCATGCTCAAACGCGGGTGAGATACCAACGCTCCTGGTCGTGCTCTGACATTCACTCTTGTAAATTGATTATACAGCGCCTTGCTATGGATAATGCACAGCAATCCTTCGGTCCCGAACTATACCACGATCTACCTAGTTCACACCTCGAGATACCTCGAACTACCTTAGTGGGTTGATATAGTACCTGGACTTTTCGAGTTAACTTACAGCAGTTCATCTGCCAATTTCACTCGTGGCAAGATTCTGCCGATTACCGAACCGGTTCGCAAACGGCCTTTTACCATGCGAATCTACCTAGGCTCAGCAACGAGCGGGTTTGCCTTTACCAGAATGGCCGAGTCAAGTGACTAGCCTACACTCAGAGTAAATTCGAGCAATCTCGAATGGTTGGAAAATGAAAGATTTAACGTGACGCTATGCAAATCATTCTAGTCATGTGAATGTCCATGCGCCCTTCGTATCCACGATCCAACCCACCTTTACCTATCAAGCTTAAAGTTCTTGTGGGGCTGAAAGTGATGAACAAGCGGCCGCAAATGCAACGCCTCTCGGCCACTTAAGACTACTATAGCAAAAGTGAAAAGCACAACAACGCCTTCAATGTGACGCTAACATCCAGCAAATCTGTGACCTCCTGTTGTGCTTTCACCTCTCCTAGACCAGAGGCAGAGGAAACGGTATGCGAAGAATCGAAGCGACTCCCATTCCACTCATCTCTGCAACCGCCGAGGTATCTTGTTCATTTCCGTGAGGTGAAGAGATTTCGCATCGGTCCAGACCATCGTGAACTGGTAACGTAACGTCAGCGGTGGAGCTCGAGAAGAAAAGGCCCAGGCCAAGCCGCCGAGGTTGAACCTTGACTTAAGTTGATGATGATGATATACCTTAAGATTGGACTCTGGCGTCTAGACCCACCTCTTTTTGCGAAAAATTTGCTCCAGAAATTGATGAAGGTTATGTAGTAGAGTTGAATCGATGGTTCGTGCTTCGGAAGTATTTCGAAAGCATCCATTGAATCTACGGAAAGTACCTAAGGCGGGTCAAGGGGTAACGACAGTAAGAGGGTAACGAGGGGCTAGCTTTGTATGGTATCGCAAGCGAAGCACAGCATTGTAAGATTTAGGTACCGCTTTGAAAACTGCCGCACAAAGCTAGATCCTCGTTACTGTCCTACGGTCGTTACCCCCTGACTTCATATACGCAGCGGAAAAGTTTCTTGCACCTTACCCGTACCCGGGATTTCGATCATACCTAAGGTATGCAATAATACAGAATCAGTATTGCAGTATCGTGGTTGGCCATGAGGCAGGAATCCCTATTCACCTTTACACCTCATATAGTCACATAGACAACGGCAGCTGCCGGAACACGAGGTGGACGAAAAGCATTGCTGCTCGTCTGCAACACTCAGGGATCAAAAGACACAGCAAACCAGATGATGGGTTGAGGTTGCATTACGATCATAAATGACTATAGCCCTGCAGTAAGCCATCTCGGGTTTGAAGGACTGGCCGAGAAGAACCGTGCCTTGCCGTCTGGTGTAGGGACAAGTCAGCACCTAAATGATGGTGCGCATTCGCGCTAGAGTCAAATTGAAGCTTCTTCCGAGTCAGAGTAACGTGCTGGTCAGCCACAATCAACCTCTCACGGCAGCACTACATCAGCTCCGGCCAATCATCACCACCCAAGCTCTGGCAACGTCGTACTCCACAAAGGTGGAGATGGGTGCAGATTTGGAGGGGAATTGGATCCCTTCAACTCGTGTCACGGACGCTTGCATCCTTTTCTTTGTCGCTGTTGGTCCGTTCCATGTCCCATGTTGTACCCACTTCTCGGATTCGCTGCTTTCGGATCCAATGAGCGGCCGACGGAGCGGCGCACAGGTCAGCAGCGCACATGAGCTGATTCCAGATTCCCAGACCCCGGAAAAGTATGGTAAGAAGAGCTAGGAACTAGCCCTGACTTGTGAATAATGAGAGTTTGGTAGAGCTAGGGTGCCTTGACGCAATGGTAGGCACGAGGACCACAATATATTGATAGTGCCCCTTCACTACTTTATGTTCTTCTTTCTTCTTTCATCCCTTCTTTCTTATTTCTGTCTCCTCCACCTTCTTTGCTTGAGTCCTCAATCGCCTTGATCGATCCTTGTTACCCTTTCACTGCTGTCAAAGGACTCGATAACCTATCGGAGCAAGCCCGGTCCATTCAACACTCTAAGCTTACACATACGGCACTGTTCAACTGCTACCATGGCAGGAGGACTCGTCGCTACCGCCGATACGGCGCGCATTGAAGCGCCCGTAACCTTCAAGGCCTATCTGATGTGCGCCTTCGCTGCATTCGGTGGTATCTTCTTTGGTTATGACTCGGGATATATTAACGGAGTCATGGGCATGCCATACTTCATAGAACAACACACTGGCTTGGATCCGGCAACCACCTCCGCGGCTGATTTCGTGCTTCCCTCATGGAAAAAGTCCTTGATCACATCCATCCTCTCCGCCGGTACCTTCTTTGGCGCCATTATTGCCGGTGATCTGGCCGACTTCTTTGGTCGCCGAACGACCATCATTGTAGGATGCATCGTCTTTATCGTCGGTGTGATCCTCCAAACCGCTTCTACTGGTCTTGGCCTCATCGTCGCCGGTCGTCTCATCGCTGGTTTCGGAGTGGGCTTTGTGTCCGCCATCATCATCTTGTACATGTCCGAGATTGCGCCTCGGAAGGTACGCGGTGCGATTGTGTCGGGATACCAGTTCTGCATCACCGTCGGTCTGTTGCTTGCCTCGTGCGTCAACTATGGCACGCAGAATCGCAACGACACTGGATCATACCGTATTCCCATTGCTCTCCAGATGTTGTGGGCCTTGATTCTTGGGATCGGTTTGTTCCTTCTTCCGGAATCCCCACGTTACTTCGTGAAGAAGGGCAAACTTGACCGCGCGACCGAAGTTCTGGCCCGCGTTCGTGGGCAACCAGTCGATTCAGAACTCGTTCAACACGAATTGGCCGAAATCGTGGCCAATCACGAATACGAGACGCGGGCCATTCCTCAGGGCAGCTACTTCAAAAGCTGGGCCAACTGCTTCACGGGCGGTCTCAGGACACCGAGCAGTAACTTGCGCCGAACCATTCTCGGCACGTCGTTGCAGATGATGCAGCAGTGGACCGGTGTCAACTTCGTCTTCTACTTCGGAACGACCTTTTTCCAAGATCTCGGCACTATTCAGAACCCGTTCCTCATCAGTTTGATCACCACGCTCGTCAACGTCTGCTCCACACCCATCTCGTTCTGGACCGTCGAGAGGTTCGGTCGTCGGCCGCTCCTCATCTGGGGTGCCTTGGGCATGGTCGTCTGCCAGTTCATTGTCGCCATCATCGGTGTCACGGACGGACAGAACCCCGCCGCCGTCAAGGCCATGATCGCCTTCATCTGTATTTACATCTTCTTCTTCGCTTCGACCTGGGGTCCGGGTGCGTGGGTGCTCATCGGTGAAATCTTTCCTCTTCCCATCCGCTCTCGCGGCGTTGCTCTTTCGACCGCCTCTAACTGGCTCTGGAACTGCGTAAGTTCGAAACTATCACTATATGTTACATACTTGTGCTAATCTGTAACGTAGATCATCACCGTCATCACCCCATACATGGTCGGCGTCGACGAAGCGAACCTCGGTCCAAAAGTCTTCTTCGTCTGGGGCTCTCTTTGCACCATCTGCTTCCTCTACGCCTACATTCTCGTGCCCGAGACCAAGGGTCTGTCTCTGGAGCAAGTCGACCGCATGTTGGAGGAGACCACACCACGCACATCGGCTAAATGGATCCCGCATACTACTTTCGCCTCCGAGATGGGTATGACCGAGAAGGGCGTTCTTGCCCCGGAGATCGTCGAGGATGTCAAGCGCAAGGGCTCGGCTGTTTGAGTTAGCTTAATATTTAATGTACGATTTCGCTGTCATAACTGGATATACGTGTTTCATGTCTGCTATGGTGCCATGGTTGTGGATTCCCAGCATTGAATCGCTTTTGCGTTGCATTTGCTTGGATCCCCAGTGTGTGTGTTATATGTAGTCTACAATCACGGAAATGATTGATTGATCAACATTCGATTTCTTCTGTTGTTGCTCCTCGCTGTGCCTGGTGACTCGCAGCTAATCCGTCCTGCTTACCCTAATGGAGCCCAGCGCGACAGTTTTGCCAATGTAAGGGTACCTTAGTAGGTACCTGAAGGTTGAGGTAAGATACTCGTACTACCTACCTTGCCTTAAAGGGTAACTTACCTAATGTCAAAGATACCTTACTCTAGCGTTCATTAGGCAACACACCAAACACCGTGTTGATGCCAGCATCGTACATGACTTTTTACCCCAATCGTTGTCTGCGTACATGCTCAGATCCAAGTTGATCTCAATGCTGGTACCGATGTGATGCAATGAATCACATTTTGAATGGCTGTTACTGAGGTATGCCGAACTACCTTATGTCACATGTTACGGTACGCTTGCACCTGCTTTCAAGATTGATGTTGTCGAGTGTCATTAATTAATTGACTTTCACTGCCTTGCTTTTAACAAGATGATCCGCTCGCTCCCATACAGAGACCAAGAAGATAAGAAATCCGAAGAAATCGATAAGGGAGAACATCTCCACAAAGTCGCTGGTCCTTCACTAGGCTGTGGAAGCCTGTCAATGAGTGAGGGTCTCCCGTATGGCCTGTTGCAAAATCCACTGCAAATCCTCTGTGAAGACATATGAATCGACGGCGAAAGCACTGAGCTTCGGCGTGTGTCGACGGAATGTTTTCACAACCCTATCTACTGAAATGTCATCAATACTCGATGCCTGCTCCAGTGACAGCTTCTCCAGTGACAGCTCTTCCAGTTTCGGGAATAGACAGCCCTTGTCATCATGTAAGCCGAGCATATCAAAGGCTCCTGCGAGCAAACAATACTTGAGCTTGTGGCAGCGCCCACCCAGAGAACGCAGAGCTTGGACAGATAACACACATTTCTCCAATTTGAGGCTGAGCCGCTCCAGCTGTGGCCACGAGGACGCGAGGAGGTCCAGAATCTCGTCGGTGAAATCGTCGAGTTCGATATTCACGACAGCGATGGATCTCAGGTTCTTGCAATTCTCGGCAAGCTTCACCAGCCATGCGCTCGAACCAACAACTTCTTGCCCGCAATGATTTACTCGCAGTACACGCAAATTTCTGCAAAGTGAGATGCCGCCGTTGCCGTTGAATGGTGAATCGTCCAACGTTATGTCAAGGTTCTGTAATGCACCTAGGAACGCACACAAACGCTCAAACGGCGCGGTATTGGCGCGACAACTGAGATGAGAAAGGTGGGGAAATGGAGCATTTTCAGCTGCTTCCAAGCTCTCGACCAACTGCTCATTAAAGGTGATTAATCTACTACCCAAGGCAAGTTGCAAAAGCGAAGGTGCTCTGGCCAGATGTTGAATGACGGCCTCTGAGACCATCCTCTCGGCACCGTTCGGGAACGATACTTGTTGCCAGCCTTTTTCATGCTTGGTCATGAACCATGACAGACCTCCTTTGGTGAGGTCCTTTGGCTTCAACCCCAGCAAAAAGGTGATGAGGTCCGGACAGTGATTGTGGAGATATACAAGGAAGTCGTCCGAAACTGAGTCGTTGTGGATCTCGATACGGCGGAGCTGTGGGTGAAGGTATTGCGAAAGATACTTCTTTTCCAAGGGCTGCTTCCAGTGATACTCGAGGATAAGTTCTCTTAAAGAGGAGAAGTTGAGCTTCGATAGAGCATTGTGATGTGTTCTGGCTTCAAAAACGTTGAAGCTGAGGTACCGAATGATCTTTGCATAATGGTTGCGCCGCTCAGGATCCTGGACACCTGCGAGGGCAGAGATCGGAGGACGGAATCTTCCCCATAGGTAGAGGACGACTTGAGGTTCCCAGTCCTTGCAGACCTGAGCGCATGCCCTAAGGCACTCGGTGTCGTTGTCTAGCTGATCGAGGATTGAGGCGAAAATCTCTCTCACTCGAAAAGGATTGTTTGGTTCTTCCCTCTTGGGGTGAGTGACCTCATAGGACGACATGTCTGTATAGTCCTTAGTGGGTGGTTCTTGCAGCTGGCACTGATATGATTGGACGTGGGCACCGGTCATGCTCGTTTTCTGCTTCTGGTTATGACGAAGGGGAAGTCTTTTGTGTGGGTGGACGGCCTCAAAGATCTCTATCTATACCCATCTTCATTATTCACTTCTCCTTCACACGTCCTTTTCATATTTAACGTAGAACCTGTGAGAGAAACTCGCTCTTCGTTACACACAGAAACAGCTGACAACGTCATATGTGAATACGCTATAACAGCCAGTATCCGAGTCCAGAGCTAGTCTGTTGTGTGCTATACTCTCGCAGTGAATTCTCCTAACCCAAAACTTGGGGACACACGCAGGCTTGGAAGAATGTCCTGGTTGGCGGAAAATGCTCGGTACGTCTCACAAGACGCACTTTATCGGAGCGTCAAGGAGAAACCAAGCTCTTAAGTGCAATTTTCACTCATTCACCTAACCATCTTAACAACTGAGAAGAGAGTGGCGAAGCAAATGGTTGGGCGCTCATAGTAGGAAGAGCCTTCCTTGCCAACAGGAGAGACCATTTCAAGGGCACAATACACTCTCAGCTGACACCTAAGACAGAAGATAGAGAAGACGAGATTCGATACCAACTTCTACGTGCAATCCGAGTCATGGCAACTCTAGTGCTGATAGAACAGGCCAAGTAATTCACAGCACCGATGATTCATCACATGATTCTCACAAGTAATGTCTACCATTCGGTGCCCAATGTGGTTCAAGAAATGCTTCAATATATCCAGAAAGCCTTGCCACAACAGATATCTTTGTGTGAGCGAACTCACTTCCTCTTTACTACCATTGAGGCCGGACGTGCATTAGATGAGCAAAAGTCATAGAAAGATTCGAGAGAAGGAGCATATCATGCCGATCTCAATCAGACCCGCTCGGGAACGTCAGCCAAGCTGCGAGTCAGCACCAGCATAAAATCCTACAGGTCATAGAATCTTTCTCGCTCCTCTTTTGTATCAAACACACACCCTTCGTCACGGGTATTCTTACAGCCGTTACCATATTTGTTGCGACCAGAATCAGGGCTGATCACTGGGGCGTAGCAAGGGTAATCGGTTCGATAGACTAAGTTATAATTTGCCAGGAACCTATCTACTTGGCAGAAAATCTCTTACGGTTAGAAAGCGACAACAATGGCCTTGTCTCAGGAAAAGATGTGTTTCACAGCGCTTCTGGAACACTACTTCCAATGGATGTCTCAGTGCGGAGAACCACGTAGAAGCTCACAATGGTCACGCAAACACCGAACAATGGCGACAGACCAGACAAGGTCTTTGATCGTGAACGAGCTTCGAATGGTTAAATGGTGGCTATATAAGGATCCGCATAACCGGGAAGGAAACAGCATCTCCTGACTATCTTCACAGATACCCAAGAGAATTCCACCACAAGACACCCATCAACATCAAAGCTCGACACACCAACAGATGTCCAACATGGCACGCAACATAGCATCTTGCCCCAACACCGCCGGGTTCAGCCACCACCTACATCGAGGAGGGAGAATGGGATGCAAGCACAAACGGCACCAGCAAAGTTCGAGACACCCTGACGACACCAGCACGATTGTCACATGCCGCTGCCAATGGAGAAACTGCAGAAAGAAATGCCGGTTGGCGAATCATGGGCATGAAGTCGAAGCGGAAGAATCCCAATACTTTTAGGCCAGACCCCATCCAGAGCATCGACAACGTACTGAAGCTTACATTACAGTATCTGAAACGCACAACGGCACCATAGTCAACTCATCGGGAAGGCACTGCACCAGACTCTAGAACGCCAATAGCAGAGCTATTCGCTGGAAGGAAGGCCCAGCTGACAGATCAGATCTTGAAGAGCCCCTGCCGATAGAATGAACAACTCTCTTCGATTGACACATTGCAAAAGGAAACGATAGCACGGTCGAAAGCAACGTAAGTTCGCGAGATATTACCCGACGAAAAGGAAACATATAAGTAAGGAATTTGGTCGATTCGAAGCGTTATCTTGGAGGGCATAAATAGAGTCAGTAAGATAGATAGGGGCTGCTCAGTATTCTTACATCATCAGCTAGTAAATAATAACTTCCCACTCTCTGTGTCGTTATGAAAGCCACCAAAGAACGTTGCTGATTAATGTGCCACGAAAACAATACTAAAACACGTGATGCAAAACACTTTATGCACGACGCGTTGACCTGGGATTTCAAAATGCTGTGCCCCTCGCTTCTACTGTATATCGTAAGATTTCAACTTTCCATAAGGTAGGAACAGCAAGAACCACACATCTTTCGCCCTCCTTGTCCTGATCCCTTTCTTACAATCATTCTCATCGATCCGGCCATACTCGTTACCTCTTTCATCATCCATCTCAACCCATCTTTTGACCAGTCTACCTCCTCGACGCGTTCCATTGGAGTGGGATTATCTCCCGTATATCTCTGCTGAAGATGTTCGTCTACAAACGAGGTAAGTGTCATGGCTTCGAAGAGTATCTTTATCAAGCACCCCAATTCGCTACGAATCCATTCCACCTCGCAGCGGCCTCTTCTGTCCCTTTGCAATGCTCGCGTCGAGCAGCTGAGAGAGAGTATGATGACTGACGAGGAATCTATCCTTCTAGATGGCCCCAATGATATCACAAACGACATACGAGATCGTTATGAGGCATTCAGAGGAGCTCAACTCCGCTATTGTCTACGACCGAGACTTCAACTACCAATACTTTGGTTTCAAGACGCTCGAGAGATCATACCTGCTACGCATTAGCAATAAAATTGCAGAGCGTCCTCAGCATATGATTATGCGAGTCGCTGTGGGTATACATGGTGACGACATCGAGAAAGCCATCGAATCGTACAATTTGATGTCTCAGAAATGCTTTACTCATGCTTCCCCGACTCTGTTCAATGCCGGCACTCCACAGCCTCAGCTCGCATCATGCTTTCTGATCGACATGAAGGAGGACAGCATCGAGGGTATCTACGACACCCTCAAGACC
>QQTW01001801.1_pt1 | contig 15291 bp, 18 predicted proteins | sample 1904831 | NCBI WGS metagenome assembly QQTW01 (sample SAMN09435610, study PRJNA476489) | Subsurface metagenome, whole genome shotgun sequencing project. | reverse complement strand
GCAAATAGATAGAATCTGGTTGTTAGAATTGCGATCTTTGTCTACAAGCTGAATTGTACTATTACCTAAGCCTTGGTCTGCCGCAATCTGACGCACCGCCGCTAAATCAATTTTGCGATCGCAATTACCCGCAATAGTACAATCGCGCTCTAGTTGCAGTCGCGTACCGCCGATAAAATCTAATCCAGGGCGCAACGGAGCATTAATTTGTTGCCACGAAACGAGCATAGATATCAAACTAGCTAAGATTAAAGCAAGAGATATGCCCCACCAAAGATTTCTTCGTTTATTGACACTAAACTTCATACTGCCCCCGATGCTTTTTTAGCGGCTGGTATATTTGGACAAAATAGCTCCGGCTTTCGCAAGGAAGGTAAGCTAATGGCGATAAACATTAATGTCCGGCTGCAAGTAATCGCTGTAAACATACTCATCGCTACGCCCAGCGCCAAAGTTAGCGCAAAACCTCGCACTAAACCCGAACCCAGCCAAAACAACGCCCCACAAGCAATTACGGTCGTCACATTACCGTCTAAAATGCTGGAAAAAGCTCGGAAAAAGCCGGACTCTACCGAACGATAAAGCGTTTTACCTGCGCGTAATTCTTCCCGCGTCCGTTCAAAAATTAAAACATTGGCATCTACCGCCATCCCGATACTAAGAATAAATCCGGCAATTCCTGGGAGTGTCAGCGTTACTCCTAAAAGGGCAAAAGTAGCCCAAGTAAGCAAAGAGTAAATAATTAAGGCAATGTCAGCAATTAGCCCTGGTAAACGGTAGTAAACCACCATAAAAATTAGGACTAAAAGCAAACCACCAACTCCAGCGTAGATACTGCGTTGAATGCTATCACGTCCTAAAGTTGCGCCCACTGTCCGGTTTTCGACAATTTCAACGGGTACGGGTAAAGCACCCCCCCGCAATTGAACGCTTAATTCGGTTGCTGCTTGGGGTGTAAAATTCCCAGTAATTACCGCCGCACCTCCAGTAATTCCCGTTTTAGCGAATTCAACTCCTACGTTAGGAGCGCTGATTAGTTTATTGTCTAAGAAAATTCCTATACTGCGCCCCGTCCCCGCAAGATTTTTTGTTAAATCTGCAAATAATTTCCCGCCCTCATCATCAAAGCGGATAGCTACATTCCAATTATTGCTAGATTGGGTAGGTTCGCCAAAAGCATCTTTAAGATTTCTGCCTCCTAACCCTTTACTTTCAAATAATTCCGCGATCGCACTATAATTATTTTGCAAGTCTGCAATATTTTTATCTATTGCTGCTTTATCTTCAGTTTTCCTTAACTCTACTTGTTTGGCTAATAGCTCGCTCTGTGATTGTTGATAAGCAAATAATTGAGCCTCTGTACCAGGCTTTTGGGCTTTAAATTCTAATTGCGCCGTACCGCCTAAAACTTTTTCTGCTTGTTCGGGGTTACTAACTCCTGGCAGTTGTACCAAAATTTGATCTTGTCCTACCGTTTGTACTAATGGTTCGGACACGCCTAAACCGTTAACGCGATTTTCAATTACTTTTTGTACGTCTTCTAGCTGTTGTTGGGTAATTTGCTTAATTTTATCGGTGGTTTTTACTTGAATTGTTAACTGAGAACCGCCCTGTAAATCCAACCCCAATGGAATCTTAATCGTGGAAATCGTTACAATCGCTCCGACGATTAATGCCAAAATTAAAGCTAATACCCCTCGCTGTTTCTGCATACCATGACCCGCTCCTAAACAAATGTATAATAATCGGTTTTGAACGGGTCGTAGCAGAAAATCCATTACTTCCCGCTAAACGCGCAAAGCTACCATCTTTTGGACGGCCTCAACAATTTGCTCTGGTTGCACGATTGTTAAGCGCTCTAACTTTCCATTATAAGGGGTAGGAATATCTTGAGAAGATAGTCTTAGTACAGGCGCGTCTAATTCGTCAAATAAGCGATCGTTTATAGAAGCCGTTAATTCTGCACCAATTCCCCCCGTCCTCATACACTCCTCAACAATGATGACGCGGTGAGTTTTGGCAATCGATGCGCCAATAGTCTCAAAGTCTAAAGGTTTTAAAGAGATTAGGTCAATTACTTCTGGATCGAAGCCATCTTTTTCTAATACTTTTACAGCTTGCATAACGTGGTGACGCATCCGAGAGTAGGTAAGAATTGTTACATCTTTACCTTTACGGACTACTTCGGCTTTATCTAAAGGAAGTAAATATTCTTCGTCGGGTAGATTTTCTTTTAGGTTGTAGAGCAAAACGTGTTCAAAAAACAGCACGGGGTTATTGTCCCGAATTGCCGATTTTAGTAGTCCTTTGGCATTATAAGGAGTGGAACAAGCAACAATTTTGATTCCCGGTACCGCTTGGAAATAGGCTTCTAATCGCTGAGAATGTTCCGCACCTAATTGTCTCCCTACACCCCCAGGGCCGCGAATTACCATCGGAATTGTAAAATTACCCCCAGAAGTATAGCGCAGCATCCCGGCATTATTAGATATTTGGTTGAAGGCTAAGAGCAAAAACCCCATATTCATCCCCTCAATTATCGGTCTTAAGCCTGTCATGGCTGCGCCGACTGCCATACCTGTAAAGCTATTTTCAGCAATTGGCGTATCCAATACGCGCATATCGCCATACTTTCCATGTAAGTCTTTGGTAACTTTGTAAGAACCGCCGTAGTGTCCGACATCTTCACCTAATACAAGCACCGTAGAATCCCGCGCCATTTCTTCATCTATCGCTTGATTGAGGGCGTTAAAAAATAATGTTTCTGCCATTAGGTCAATAGTTATTTTGCTTGTTAGTCTAAAATCTTAGCGTTTTGGGAATGATTATAATGCGATCGCCCTTACCGAAAAAAGCGCGATCACACTTTATTATCCCAACCAACGCGCCGCATCTTTAGCGTGATAAGTCAAAATCATATCTGCGCCAGCACGTTTAAACCCCGTCAAAGTCTCCATAACAACTCTTTCCTCGTCAATCCAACCATTAAGCGCCGCCGCTTTCACCATTGCGTACTCTCCAGAGACGTTGTAAGCCGCTACAGGTAAGTTACTTGCTTCTTTGACGCGCCAGATAATATCCATGTAAGCTAAGGCTGGTTTTACCATCAGCATATCTGCACCCTCAGCTATGTCTAAACCAATCTCTTTCAAGGCTTCACGGGCGTTTCCGGTATCCATTTGATAAGTTCTGCGATCGCCAAATTGGGGGGAAGAATCAGCCGCATCTCGAAAGGGCCCATAATAAGCTGAGGCGTATTTAGCCGCGTAAGACATAATTGGCGTATCTTGATAACCCGCCGCATCTAAAGCGCTACGAATTGCTTGTACAAATCCGTCCATCATTCCAGAAGGCGCAATAATATCAGCGCCTGCTTTGGCTTGAGAAACCGCAGTTTTTCCTAGTAATTCCAACGTTGGATCGTTTAAAACTTTTCCCGTTAAGTCGCCAACTTGTAAGTAACCACAGTGTCCGTGATTTGTGTACTCACATAAACAAGTATCGGCAATTACAATTAAATCGGGGACGGCGGCTTTAACTGCTGTAGCAGCTTTTTGGACAATCCCACAATCGTGCCAAGCGCCTGTTGCATCGGTGTCTTTATCTTCTGGAATGCCAAATAAAATAATTCCTGGAATGCCCAAATCGTAAGTTTCTTTAGCTTCTTCAACAATTTTATCTACCGATAGCTGGTAGACTCCAGGCATTGATTTAACTTCTTTAGCAATTCCTTCGCCAGGGACGGCAAACAAAGGATAAATTAAATCATTAGTGGTTAAAACAGTTTCTCGCACCATGCGGCGCAATTGGGGATGAGTTCTTAAACGGCGAGGGCGATGATTTGGGAACATAGCTTTTAATCAAAAAAATAAACGGCGCTGCGTCAGATTCACGCCAATATCTATACTTATCTTTGCAGTATATTACGCCCGAAGGTTTAGTTTCCAGTTGACTAGCCCAAGAAGTTTACAATTAGTTTGGCGCTAATTTTCTTTGACAAAACTATGGCAAGCAGCGACTTATTTGATTCCCCGGCACATTTAACAGCGCCTAAACTAACACTTTTAACTATGTTTCGCCTGGGTTTATTTCAGATGGGACTAGGAATTATGGCTGTCTTGACTCTCGGCGTACTTAACCGGGTGATGATTGATGAATTGAAAGTACCTGCCTTAATTGCGACGGGAACGATCGCTATGCACCAATTTATCGCCCCCGCAAGGGTATTATTTGGGCAAATGTCCGACTCTAAACCTTTATACGGCTATCATCGTACGGGCTATGTGTGGACGGGATCTGTACTATTTACGATCGCATCTTTCTTAGCAGTACAAGTAATTTGGCAACTTGGTTCAAGTTTGCGATCAGGCTGGACAATGCAAACCTATGGTTTAGTGGGATTATTAGGGCTAGTTTTTGCTCTTTATGGTTTAGCTATCAGTGCCAGTTCTACCCCTTTTGCAGCGCTGTTAGTCGATGTTTCTGAAGAAGATAATCGCTCTAAGCTAGTGGGGATTGTCTGGTCGATGTTGATGGTAGGTATCATTGTTGGCGCAATTATTAGCAGCAGCTTGTTAAAGCAAATTGCCATAGACGCGCCATTGGAATTATTGCAATCTTCTGTAAATCGGCTGTTTTTGATTGTTCCGGCGATCGTTGTGGGATTGGCTTTTATTGCTACTGTAGGTGTAGAAAAAAAGTATTCTCAGTATAAGTTGCGATCGCGTTTAGTAAACCGAGAAGATAGTATTACTCTAGGCAAAGCGCTCAGAGTTTTGACAGCTAACCGCCAAACAGGGATATTTTTTACTTTTCTGCTGGTAATGACAATTAGCTTATTTATGCAGGAAGCTGTACTAGAACCCTACGGCGGCGAAGTTTTTGGCATGACGATCGCCCAAACTACAAAGTTAAACGCTTTTTGGGGTACAGGTACGCTAATAGGCATGAGTGCTACGGGCTTTTTAATTGTGCCGCGTTTGGGCAAACAAAAAACCGCTCAAATTGGTTGTATTGCTGTCTCTGCAACTTTTGGATTGATAATTTTAGCGGGTGTAACCGCTAATCCCCTAATGCTTCAAGGCGCATTATTAATATTTGGTTTGGCTTCGGGTGTTACTACTACAGGCGCTGTTAGTTTAATGTTAGATTTGACGGCGGCGGAAACGGCGGGTACTTTTATCGGTGCTTGGGGTTTGTCGCAAGCCATGGCGCGAGGAATTGCAACGGTTACAGGCGGTGCGGTGCTGCAATTAGGTAAATCAATGTTTACTACGCCTGTGCTATCTTATGGTTTGGTATTTGGGCTGCAATCGGTGGGAATGCTACTTGCTGTATTGTGTCTGCGGCGCGTTAATGTGGCAGAATTTCAAACGAAGACAGGAAATGCGATCGCATCGGTTTTAAAAGGTGAATTAGATTGAATACAGATTTTTGGCAGCAAGTTTTTGATTTTGCCCAAACTACCGCACGTAGAGTCGGCGAACAACTACTTCAAGATTTTGGGCAAGTGTCCGCCGATGAAAAAGCTGATGGTAGCTTGGTTACACTCTCGGATAGATGGGCGGATTTGGAAATTCAAAACGCGATCGCATCTACTTTTCCAGGTCACGGTATTTTAACAGAAGAAGGATCACACACCTTCCCCGATACCGAATGGTGTTGGATTATCGATCCTGTTGATGGTACTACCAATTTTGCTAGAGGTATTCCAATTTGGGGCATTTCTTTAGGCTTACTCTATCGAGGTACTCCTGTCTTTGGTTACGTCTATTTTCCCCCCATAAATCAAGCTTTTCATGGCTATTGGTGCGACGACGATTTGGAACTATCTCCACCACCTAAAGGCGCTTTTTGCAATAACTTACCAATTCACTCTAGCTCGGAGCAACTAACGGGCAATCATTTTTTTAGTATCTGTACTCGCACTTTGCAAAGCTTCCCGATCAAAGGCTTTCCTGGCAAAATTCGGATGCTTGGCGTTGCAAGTTACAATTTACTTACAGTTGCTAATGCTACAACTCTTGGCGCTGTAGAGTCTACGCCCAAAATCTGGGATATTGCGGCGGTTTGGGTAATTGCTCAAGCTTCTGGCTGTACGTGGATGTCTCTAAATCCTCAACCGATGTTTCCCCTAACTTCTGGGAAAGATTACGGGAGTTTTTCTTTTCCTACTCTCCTTGTTAGTCGTCCCGATTTATTACCTATTTTTCAACCTTACGTAAACTTAATAAAACTTTAACAAAAAATTGCCCTTTTTTCGCGCTTTTCTTGACTTTTCTCTTGCTTTATTTTAAAATAATTTTGTAATGAAAATATTGACTAAATAATTATCATTACACAGATTTTCACTATAAGAAAAACTTTATCAAAAAGTCAAGCTTTTAGCAAGTGCTTTCAACCTTTCTTTACAACGGGCGCTCTACCAAAAACTTAGTTACTTTCTTGCCAAAAAACAAAATCAGCAATGGGTGTCTTAGTAGCCGTTTTCTCCTCTAAATCGTTACTTAACAACACCGAGCGTTGATTAAGAGGTACTTTCAATCGTCGCGCTACACGGCTAGGAATACCGTAGTTATAGACAATATGCCCTTGTCCAACTAAAACTACAACTTGGTAAGCTGGGTTAGCTTGAATAAACTTAGCAATTCCTTCCGCCATAGTTTCATCCCACAATACTTGCGCTTGAAAAAACTTTTCAAAACCCTCACTATTACCTTTAGCCTCGGCTTGATGTTGCTGAAAAATACCCAGCATTAGCTGGCGATATTCCGCATTATCTGTATGGATTTCTGCAAGGGGAGGAACGAATTTAGTTTGTTCTGGAGTGAGGCTATCTAAACCATTTTTGGCGACTAGGCGCGTAATTTCTGTAGGAGTGTTTAAAGCTAAAATCGGTAGCTTTCTATCTTTAGCAAATTGGACAATCGGAGCGTAATATTCCCAAGGATAGCCCCAGCGCTGTTTATATTCACTTTTATCTAGTAATGCTTGTTCGTCAATTTTTCCTGCTAAGTAATCATTTACAATCGCCTGGTAAGGACGTTGGAACATTTCGAGCGCGATCGCAACCTTACTATTTTTCTTATAGAGTTGTCCAATAATCTCTAATTGCAGGTGATGATCTTCTGTGTTATAGTGGGTTTCGCCTAAGTAAACAACCTTCGCTAGTGCTAGTTGCTGCAATAGTTGCGATCGCCTAATTACCCGCTTTTTGGAGTCTTTACACTCTTTATAAGCAGCAATGTTGATAGAGGTAACTTGTGGCGGTAAAACGATTTGCGGACGACAATCTACTTGTTGTGTGTAAGCAGGTAGAGTTACTAACCAAATAGAGATCATCGCACTAATCGCCAATAATGGCAGCAAAAACAGGCGCTTAGTAAACAGTTTCATCTTCCTTGCGCCAAGCCGGATCGACAATACAAATAAACACTAGCGCCTCATCACCGCAATTGTAGATAAATTGCTTTGCATCGGGGGGAATGTACACCGCATCCCCCGGTACAACGATTTGGACTTCTGAATCGATGTGCATTTCCCCTCTACCACTGAGGATGTAGTAAACCTCCGATGTAGTTAAGGAATGAGGCTGAGAAGTTTTACCTACAGGTAGGGTTGCATGAGCCAAACTATAACCTAATGCGATCGCCTGTTTTTCGGGGTGTAGCAACTCCCGCAGCAAAGTATTATCCCCAGCCACAAATTCATCGCAATTACTCAGTTTTTGAATCAGCATTTGACAATTACACTCTAGTAAAACATCGAATTAGTTTTTGGCTGATAATCCATGCAGGAAACCGCATCTTCGGTATTAGCGATTGAAGGTCGCACAGTGCATTTTAGGCGATAGTCATTAGTAAAAAACTGACAACCGGAGCAAGGAATCTGGTGCATTTTCTGCGTAATCGCCGCGCCGTCTTGGATGGCATTCCACAAACTCCAACAGAATAGAAAAGTTAAAGACCAAGCAGACACAAAACACATCGGTACAAGTATAGGCTGAACGAGATGAATTAAAACTTGTAATATTTGAAACACAATTATTTTAGGGAGGCTAACAACTTATTATTAGCCATATTAATGTATTTCATCAGTAGGGGCGCAATGTATTGCGAAGGCATCTTTTAGGGAGAATCCTTCTTCCCAAAAATGCCGCCCCCTACAACACATTTGCAATTGATTTAGAGGCTACAAGCATAATTAAACTCCAGCGTGACCTAAGGCGATTCCAGTAAGTAACATTCCCAAAACTAAAAAGGGTTGAGCGCTGGCTTGATACTTAACATCATTGTTAAGAGGATCGGGAAGGAAATAAATCTTTTGGAAAACTATTTGCGGCACAATCAATAGTATAACGATCGCACCGTAAACATTTTCATGCAAGCTAAGTAAGTAAGCGCCGATTCCAGCTTGAAATAAGTCAATCATCACAACGCAAATCCAAGCGGCGGTATTGACTCCAAACATCACTGGGAGAGACTGCAAACCAAATTGGCGATCGCCTTCTACACTTTTAAAGTCATTAACTACTGCAATTCCCAACCCCGCCATACTATAAATAAGCGTCAAAACTACAATTGTCCAGTTGAGATTGCCAAATAAAGCATGACCTGTACACCAAGGTAAAGCAATATAACTTGCTCCCAAAGCATAACCACTCAACCACCCGTTGCGCTTCAGTTTGAGAGGGGGAGCGCCGTAAATATATGCTAAAAATGAGCCACCCAGCGCCAAAGCCGTAATTGTCGGAAATTGATGATCTGCCCATTTATCAAGGATAAAAGCGATCGCAATTCCCGATAACAATAAGGTCAAAATCTGAGTAACTACTTGCGGTGTCGTGATTGCACCCGATGGAATTGGGCGATAAGGTTCGTTTACTGCGTCAATTTCGCGGTCAGAATAATCGTTAACCGTTTGGGTATAACCAGCTAGTAATGGGCCCGCAAGCAACATACAAGTAGCTACTTTTAACACATTTTCTAGCGACCAAGTAAAATTACCCGAAGACGCTGTACCGCATAGTACGCCCCAAATTAAAGGAATCCAGGTAATCGGCTTTGTTAGCTGTAAACGAATCTTCCAAAGGGATGTTTCACCACTAGAAGCTCCCTTCATTCCCAGCATTTGCCGAGTTTTGGCAGAGCGATCGCTTACTATTGGCGCATCGGTACTTGGTTGGACATCTATTGCCGTTTTAGTTTCAGGTTCGAGAAATTCTAATTGTCCTGAATTAGCTTCAGGAAACGATTGAGTTTGTTCAGACATAATTTTTTAAGTAGATTTGCAGCCTGTACTGAGAAGTACAGGCGATTCCCTGATTTAATGGTAGTGGCGTTATCTATTAGTCTGGGGCAGAGCCTAAGTTTCTACCCCTATATTGCTCTAATCAAAACGAAATTATCAAATAACCCTGCTGAAACTTCGCCCCGCTTACTGTTCTCCCGCTCAATCCCGGTGGTAAGAATATATTACGCCGTTGATCGCCAGCTTCGATTGTTACTTCTGGCCCAGATTGGGTAAGTTTTACTTGTTTTTTATCAAATCCCGGCAAAAATAGCTTTACTTGACGATTTGCAACATCAAACTCAATGGGTCTCGGAACCTCTGGTGTTTGCGTAAAATCTGGCAAGGCATCCATTAACGGTTGCCAACTACCTAAAGGAGTAATCGGAATATTGCTAATAGATAAAGGATCAAAATTCTCTGTCGTCGGTGTAGTAGCAGTTTGATTGAATATTACGCCCCCAACATTTAACCCTACTTGTTGCGCGCTACCCCACAAATAAGTAGCTGTAGCGATCGCTATTGGATTATCTGTCGTCACTAAATAAGCAATCAAGCGTTTGGGGTCAGCTAAAGCAGCTTTACCTTGTTCTAAAATATTTGTAGCTTGGTTAGTAGGCGCGGCAAAATTATCGCCCGTCCAACTGACATTAAACACTGTCCCCATTAAAGGTTGCAAAAAAGGCAAGACAGTTTTAACTAAGTCAGATTCAGTAATCAACTTACCAAAGCGACGACTGTACCAGCTAAGACTTTCCGGCATTCCTAACATTCGCAGCGTTGTAGTATCGCCACTGCCATCGTAAATGATCGCATCGTACTTTCCACTAGCGTCAAGTTCCCGCAGGGCGTTGAGTTCTAAAGCTTTATCCATTCCTGGCAATACTACCAATTCTTGCCCGTAAACGTCTTTAATAACTGGTGTCCGCAAGTATTGCGCTTCTAGCTTTTTTACTTCGTCCCAATTGCGTTCTAACAGCACTGAGGCTTTGAATTGCACCGCGTCGAGGTTAGGAGCGATTTGTTGTACTTCGTGCGTTACGGAGGTTTCTATCAGCAAATCTAGGGCAAAACCCGTGTCTTGCACCGCCAAAAGTACACGCTTACCTTGGCTTGCTAATTTCTTCGCCGCAGCGATCGCGATTGTAGTACGACCACTGCCGCCTTTACCCAAAAAAGTTATTATCAAGGACATTGTAGTTTTTCAATGGTTAAGTCTATTTAAAAGGGTAATTCTTCAACCGATAGTTAGGGCTACCTACCAAGAGATATCCCCAACAATCGCAATTTTTAAACTGCTCTCAGTTCGTCTTCAAAAAACCAGGTAGCAAATTCGTCTTCAAACTGAACGACTACACCTAAATTCATCCCATCTAGAACTTTAAAGCCTTTAACTGTCCCCACTGCCCCTAATCGTTTCACAACTGTTGCTGGTACGCGATCTCTTAGACGGCAAACTTTTACTTGTTGTCCTATTTCCATGCTAACTTAAAATAATGTAACAAACCAAGACTCAGTTTAGCGGAATCTGTCACCGAGCAGGAGTATAGGTTCAATCTAAATTTGGCAAAATAGGTAACTTGTGACCTTTACTCCACCAATCCAAGTTACTAATTTATACCTATGTGTTTGCGATCGTTTTGCAGGTAAAGCTAAGTTTAAAAGCATTACCAGCAAATAACATCACCTTTGGCTTAGGGCTATTTGCTGGTTTGCTACCTTGGATTGCTTTTACAGGTGGGTTAACTCAAGCCACGACATCAGTAACAGCGCAGCCGAATTTAGTCAAAAAGGTAGTGTTTCCCCTTGCTTTCTTACCCCTTGTCCCTATTTTGGCGGCTTTTATTGAAAGTTCTTTTGGTTTAATCGCCTTAATTATTTTATTTGCAATCTCTACCCATACTTTTCATGCCACCTTAGCTTTAATACCGCTAGTTTGGTTGCCACAATTGATGTTAACGGCGGGTTTAGGCTATTTACTGGCAAGATTAATAGTGTTCGTGCGCGATATTCCTCAAACTTTAGCAGTCATCTTAAATCTGTGGTTTTACCTTACGCCAATTGTTTAGCCAGCTTCGGCAATTCTTGAAAAATGGCGGATTTATATATTTTGGTTAAATCCCATCGCCGCAATTTCTGAGGTTTACCGCGATCTAATTTTAGTGGGTAGCGTCAACCACTGGGGAGAACTTGCCGTTGCTTATCTAATTGCTAGTGTGGTGTTCCTGGGGTTGTGGTGCTACCGTCGTTTGCGCCCAGCTTTTGCCGATGTCTTATAAAAACTTCACCCGCAATTAAAGCGATTATCGTTACTATGATACTGGCGATAATTCCATACTTACCCCCAAAAATAACATTTAACGCGATCGCACTTGTTAACCCTATATAAACCATCGCTACTTGCTGATGAGTCCACCCAGCTTGTTGCAAGTGTTGATACATATGACTACGATGGGCTTGAAAAATATTTTCTTTCCTCAGCAAGCGACCTATTATGGTGTAAACCGTATCGGTAACTAAAGGTAAAATAACTGCAAAAGCTGACTAAGGTATCTAAGTTTTCACGGCTTTAAGTCAAAATCAAGCTTGTAATTAAGCCAGATAGCTTTTCTACCCTATAGTAAAAACGGTATTTCCTAAGCACATTATCATGAAACTAAAAGCTGTGAGCAGTGTAAACTACTCTTTTCGCTCCGGCAATCTCTGCGGCAATTCGGCCTAAAACTGAAGCAATTAGCGTAGGAACGTGAATAAGATTGTACTGATTTTTACGAATCAGTTTTACTAATTGATAAATGCTGTTTAAGTTAGAAGAAACAGAAATGCACCGCTCAATTTTCAGGGGACAAATTACATATCCTTGCTGTTGTAACTCTGTAACTTCTTTAGCCGGGAACAAGCAATTTATACTAATAAGCCCAACTTAGAAAAATAATCACTTTGAGAGCGTAAAAGATACTTAATGGTAAGGCCAACGGCACAAATTTGGACAATTTTCATCACACTTTGTAGTAGTCTTTGTACCAAGCTACAAAACGCTCAATTCCTAACTCAATAGAAGTGTTAGGTTTGAAGCCTACATCATCATACAAATCATCTATGTTTGCATAGGTTGCAGGAACATCACCTAATTGCATTGGTAACATATTTTTCTTAGCTTCTTTACCAAGACAATCTTCTAATACTTTAATAAAATACATTAACTCTACGGGCTGATTATTGCCAATGTTATATATCTTATAAGGAGCGTTGCTAGTACCGGGGTCTGGTGTGTCTCCCGACCATGTAGGGTTAGATGATGGTACTTTATCCATTACTCTTACAATACCTTCTACAATGTCGTCAATATAAGTAAAATCTCGCTGCATTTTACCTTGATTAAATACATTAATAGGTTGTCCAGTAACAATAGCTTTAGTAAACATAAAAAGTGCCATATCTGGTCTTCCCCAAGGACCATAAACAGTAAAAAAGCGCAATCCTGTGGTTGGCAATTTATACAAATGACTGTAAGTATGGGCTAGTAGTTCATTAGTTTTTTTAGTAGCAGCATATAAACTAATAGGATGGTCTACATTATCATGAGTTGAGAAAGGCATTTTAGTATTAGCCCCATAAACAGAGCTAGAGGATGCAAATACTAAATGCTTAACCTTTGAATGACGACAGCCTTCTAAAATATTTGTAAAACCAACTACGTTACTATCTATGTAAGCATGAGGATTTTCTATAGAATAGCGTACCCCAGCTTGGGCGGCTAAATTAACAACTACATCAAATTTGGTTTCAGCAAATAATTTAGCCATCTCTTCACGATTAGCTAGACTGGTTTGATAAAAATGAAAATTTGGTTGTTTTTGTAATTGTTCTAATCTAGCTAACTTCAAATTTACATCATAGTAGTTATTGAGATCATCAATGCCAAATATTCGCTCATTTTTTCCTAGTAGATAGTTGCTTAAGTGAAAGCCAATAAAACCCGCCGCGCCAGTTACTAAAATGTTTTTCATCGGTTTTTTATGCTAGTTGTAAAATTACTGAAAAATTATATATATTTAATTCTTCGTCCGACAGGTTATCAAATTCTTTAGACAATTTTGGTTTTGGTGTTGGTAACGAATCCCATCGCCCAATTTCAACTACTTCCGTTGCGAAACTTACTTCTTTAAATAGCTCTAAAAGTTGGGAATATCTTAATTTATTAGCGTAAAATCCAGAATTTGCCATGAAAACAGATTCCCAAATATTCTAGAAAAATCTCAGGCTATTAAGTTCACCCAAACTATCTAATAATGGTATTAAATCCAAGCAGATTTCATTAGGTTTGACTATCCTCCGCAGTTCTTTTAAAGTCTCTAAAACTCCTGCTTGCCTAATTAATTCTATTACGCCATGCGACCAAATAAAATATACCGAGCAATCAGATATATCTTTTGAAGATACTAAACTTGATTTTAAGTAACTAGCAGAACATAATTCGGGAACTTCTGTTAAGTTCTGACAGGTTTTTATACCTTCAATCGATAGGTTTTTATCTTTTAAAAACTTTATCATTGGTTGATATTTTGTTTGTAAAATTACCGACATTTACTAAATAAGATTTTCTGCCACCAAGAGCTTTACTAATCAATGCTGAAAATAGTGAATCTCCTCGACCTAACTCTAAACTAAGAAAGTCGTTTTTGGGAAGCTGAAATCTATTAAAATGTTGAATAAAAGTTTTTACCATAACTATAAGCTCCAATAAATAATATTTTTTGCTATTGTCTCAGGCTCAATAGCAGACTTTCTATCCATTAAAACTCCTCTTAAACTTAAACATGATATTAATTTAGGTAGGATATCTAAATAAAATTGATGATTGACAGTAAATATCAGCGCATCCAAATCTACTAATTGCGATAAAGACACTACATTAATTCCATATTCTCGCTCTGCTTCTTCAGAATTAGTGATATAGTCGTGAACTAAAGCTTCAATTCTAAATTATTCTAACTCGGTAATAATATCAGGGACGCGATTATTACGTAAATCTGAGACATTTTCTTTAAAAGCTAGTCCAAAAATACCCACTTTAGCGCCTTTAATAGGCAAATTAGCCTGTACTAATAGCTTAACTAATCGCTGATCAATATAAAATAAGATCCCATGCTATCGTTAATTCGACGACCTGCTAATATAAGTTGGGGATGATAGCCTAACTCTCCAGCTTTGGTTGTGAGATCATAAGGATCGACACCAATGCAATGTCTGCCTACAAGTTCGGGTGTAAAAGGTAAAAAATTCCATTTAGTATTAGCGGCGGATAATACATCGTGAGTGCGAACACCCAAGCGATCGCATATTAAAGTTATATTTAAGTCTCGCTGCGTGTTCTCTATAACTTTGGCAGTCTCAGCAACTTTAATCGATGTCGCTTGATAAATCCCCGCATCAATAATAGTATTATAAATTATACTGATTTCTAAACTCTCTCGATCTTCCCCAGATACTACTTTAATAATTTTTGCGCTGCAATTATCCTCGTTTATTCCCAAACTTTGCCAAACTTGTGTCGTCGGCGATACCATCGCCGGGTTTCTTTTCAGACAATGCCATTTATCTGTTCTAAGCGTTGTGTTTTGGGACTTGCCGATGTGATGCGACATATCAGACGAAAAGAATCGTTTATATCCAACTTAGTCCTTACTATTCCACTCCTATGTTTTATCTTGCCCAAACCAGTTGCGTTTGACTTGCTATGCGAATAATGCTAACGACCGTATTGTAAGCAAGCCTAGTTGTCTGATTGATTCCGCGCAAAAACCACTGCACTGACTTTGTTTTGGCAGCACTTGTCAAATTTGCTCTAAACTTACAAGACTACGATTGAAACTGCTATACAATTTACCTTAACTAAGCCCAATCATGCAAATATCTAGAGCTTAAACTAATTTATGGTACTATTGCCATGATAATTTCGGGTTGCTTTGCTAGTAGCTGTCTTTTTAGGATAGAAGTTTT
>QQTW01001800.1_pt1 | contig 15294 bp, 11 predicted proteins | sample 1904831 | NCBI WGS metagenome assembly QQTW01 (sample SAMN09435610, study PRJNA476489) | Subsurface metagenome, whole genome shotgun sequencing project. | reverse complement strand
CTAACTATAGGGATGCAAAAATGGCAGACGGCAAAGAAATGATTTTTCGCAATCGCGTGGTAGATAAAGGTCAACTCAAAAAGTTGATTGCCTGGGCGTTTACTCACTATGGTACTGCCAAAACCGCCGCGATCGCCGACCGATTAAAAGATTTGGGTTTTCGCTACGCTACGGTGGCAGGAGTCTCCATTAGCGTTGATGACTTAAAAGTTCCCCCCACCAAAAAACTGCTGCTTGAAGCGGCAGAAACGGAAATTTTGGCGACAGAAGAACGCTATACGCGCGGCGAAATTACCGAAGTAGAACGATTCCAAAAGGTAATTGATACTTGGAATAGTACGTCAGAATCCCTTAAAGACGAGGTAGTGGAGCATTTCAAAGCCACCGATCCCCTCAACTCGGTATACATGATGGCGTTCTCTGGAGCGAGGGGAAATATCTCTCAAGTCCGCCAGCTAGTAGGAATGCGCGGTTTAATGGCCGATCCCCAAGGAGAAATCATCGACCAACCGATTAAAACAAACTTTAGAGAAGGTTTGACGGTAACGGAGTATATTATTTCTTCCTACGGTGCGAGAAAGGGACTTGTAGATACAGCTTTAAGAACGGCGGACTCTGGGTACTTGACTCGCCGCTTGGTAGACGTATCCCAAGACGTAATCGTGCGCGAAGTAGACTGCGGGACGACGCGGGGAATTATGGTGCGTCCGATGGTGGAAAACGATCGCGTGATGATTCCTTTAAGTTCGCGACTGCTTGGGCGCGTGGCTTTGGATGATGTAGTCCACCCGAAAACTAAAGAAGTAATTTCTCCCAAAAATCAGCCTATTTGCGACGATACGGCGATCGCCATTCAAAAAGCTGGGGTACCGGAATTAATGGTACGCAGTCCCTTAACTTGCGAAGCGGCGCGATCGGTTTGTCAGCACTGCTACGGCTGGAGTTTGGCTCATGCCAAGCTAGTAGACTTAGGGGAAGCGGTGGGAATTATTGCCGCTCAAAGTATCGGCGAACCCGGAACGCAGCTAACGATGCGGACGTTCCACACGGGAGGCGTATTTACTGGCGAAGTCGCCCGTCAAGTCCGCAGCGAACAAGAAGGAACGATTCGCATTCCTAAAAAGCTGCGGACAAGACCTTTTAGAACTCGTCATGGGGAAGATGCTTTATTTGTAGAAGCTAACGGCGACTTAATGTTGGAACTAAGTGGCGGTAAATCTGTAACTATTCCCGTAACTCAAGGATCGACCATTTATATTGTGGACGGTCAGAAAGTAAACGCCGACCAGTTACTCGCCGAAGTTGCGATCGGTAGCCGCACAAACCGCGCTCACACTGAAAAAGCAACTAAAGACGTTTCTTCGGATTTGGCTGGCGAAGTTAAATTTGCCGACCTAGTACCAGAAGAAAAAACCGATAGACAAGGTAATACGACAACCACAGCAACCAGAGGCGGCTTGATTTGGGTATTGTCGGGAGAAGTTTATAACTTACCTCCTGGGGCAGAACCAAGTGTAGTTAATGGCGATCGCGTTGACGCTAATAGCGTCCTTGCCGAGACAAAAATCAATACAATTCATGGCGGGATAGTGCGATCGGCGGCGGAAACTCCTGATTCCGGTCATAGCGCCCGTGAAATTGAAATTATCACAGCTTCAGTAGTTTTAGACGCTGCCACCGTGCGCGTAGAACAATCCTCCCGCCAAGGCGATCACTACATAATTGAAACTAATCAAGGTGCGATGTTCTCGCTTCTAGCCACTCCAGGCACAAAAGTTCAATCCGGTCAGGTAGTTGCCGAACTCATCTCTGATGAATACCGTACCAATACTGGCGGCTTGATTAAGTATGCGGGGGTGGAAGTTGCCAAAAAGGGCAAAGGGAAACAAGGCTACGAAGTAGTCAAAGGCGGAACCATTCTATGGATTCCCGAAGAAACCCATGAAGTTAATAAAGACCTTTCTTTGTTGTATGTAGAAGATGGTCAATATGTAGAGGCAGGTACAGAGGTTGTTAGAGAGCTTTTCTGCGAAACTAACGGCGTAGTGGAAGTAACCCAAAAAAATGACATTTTGCGCGAACTGGTTATTAAGCCTGGGGAACTGCTGATGCTAGATGACCCAGAATCGGTACTAAATCGCGATGGCACTTTTACTCAACCTGGAGAAGAATTAGTCCCAGGATACATTGCTTCAGAGCTACGCTATATCGAATATATAGAGTCGTCATCTAACGGCCCAGCGTTATTACTGCGTCCAGTAATTGAATTTGCCGTACCCGATTCGCCTTCGGTTCCCAGTACAAAATCAAGTACGGGCGAAGGGCGTTCGATTGAACTACGAGCAGTTGGTCGCTTGCCCTACAAAGATTCCGAGCGCGTGAAATCTGTAGAAGGCGTAGAACTACTGCGGACGCAGCTAGTGTTGGAAATGGATCAAACGCACTCGGCTGAATATACTGGGGGTTCGCCCATGGTAGCTGATATCGAACTTATATCTGATGCCCAAAACCCAGATATCAAACGCTTGCAATTGGTGATTTTGGAATCATTGATTATTCGCAAAGATATTCCCGCCGATGTGACTCAAGGTAGTACCAATACTAAGTTCAACGTAGTAGAAGGACAGGAAATTCCCCCGAAAGCCGTTGTTGCCCGAACTGAAGTTTTGTGCAAAGAAGCGGGGATTGTGCGTGGAGTCCGAGAAGGTGCGGAGGCGATTCGCCGGATTTTAATTTTAAGAGAAAAGGATTGTTTTACTGTAGTCACCAATGAAAAACCCCGTTTTAAAGTAGGTAGTTTGTTAATTGCAGGAAGCGAAATTGCTCCGGGTGTATTTACAGAAGAATCGGCTCAAGTAATCGAGATTACTAGCCTAGGCAAACAAGAAGCCGCCCAAGCCGATAATCAACTGTCTACTAGCTCTTATAAAGTTACGCTCCGCATTGCTCGCCCCTACCGAGTTAGTCCTGGAGCAATGTTGCAGGTGGATGACGCGGGATTAGTCCAACGGGGGGACAATCTAGTTCTGCTGGTATTCGAGCGTACCAAAACTGGAGATATCATTCAGGGATTGCCTAGAATTGAAGAACTTTTAGAGGCGCGCAAACCCAAAGAAGCTTGTATTCTAGCTGTTAGACCTGGAACGGTAGAACTAACTAGGGTAGAAGACGAGACTATTGCTGTTAAGGTAATTGAAGATAACGGGACAATTACTGATTATCCTTTAGGACCTGGGCAAAATCCTGTAGTTTCTGATGGTTCGGTAGTTGATGTAGGAATGCAGTTAACCGACGGGCCAGCCAATCCTCACGAAATTTTAGAAGTGTTCTTCAATTACTATTCCGCCCAAAAAGGTTCGGCGGCATCTACGGAAGCGTTGCAAAAAGTGCAAAACTTCTTGGTAAATGAAGTGCAGTTGGTTTATCAATCTCAAGGAATCGATATTGCCGATAAACACATAGAAACTATTGTCCGGCAGATGACTTCTAAAGTCCGGGTAGATGATGGTGGAGACACAACAATTTTGCCTGGAGAATTGATTGAGCTACGCCAAATCGAACAAGTGAATGTAGCAATGAGTATTACAGGTGGCGCTTTAGCTCAATACACGCCGATGTTGTTGGGGATTACAAAAGCTTCGCTAAATACGGATAGCTTCATTTCGGCGGCATCTTTCCAAGAAACTACTAGGGTACTAACGGAAGCAGCTATTGAGGGTAAATCTGATTGGTTGCGTGGTTTGAAAGAAAACGTAATTATTGGACGCTTAATTCCTGCGGGTACGGGGTTCAATGCTTACGAGGAGCCTTTGGCGGTTTCTGAAGATCCGACTCTAGATGCTAGTAGCGTGTTTGAGGAAAGCGACGATCCGTTAGATGTCGTGCTAGACGATCGCACCGCTCGCGCTTATAGTTTTGAAAGTGGTTTGGGAGAAGGGTTTAGCTTCGATCGCGGTGCGGTTACTCCTGAGGAGGAAGAACTGGTTGATGATGAGATTGACGATCTAGAGGACGATTTAGATGAGGACGATGATGATGATGATTTTGAGGATGATGACGAATAAATTTTTAGTCCTTATCTAGCCCAAAAAAGCCGAGCGATCGCTCGGCTTTTTTATTTACGCGTGCCTATAGGCTGGAAACAAGCAAGGGCATAAATGCGTCTCCGCAATCTAGCAAATTGCTTACAATATTTGTAACTGGTTTGGTAATTTATAGGAAAATTTTTATGCAAAAAAATACTATAGCAGCGATCTTAGGCATAGTTAGTACCGCTATACTAGCTCAACCAAGTTTTGCTTACGAACCAATGCCCGTAGCAGTTAAGCAAATTTCTCAACCTGGTGATAAAAAAATTCAACAGGCACAAGTCTACAACGATCGCGGTGTAACTTTAGCCGAGCAAGGTAAATTTAAGAGTGCGATCGCAGCTTTTAATCAAGCGATCGCAATTTATCCTACTTTTGAAAATGCTCATAACAATTTAGGGCTGGCTTTGAGCAGTCAAAATCAGTTTGCTGAAGCGGTAGCTGCTTTTAAACACGCCTTGGCTATCAATCCCCAAAACGAAGAAACTTACAATAATTTAGGCATTGCTTTAGGGAGTCAAGGAAATTTTATTGAAGCAATTACGGTATTCAATATTGCAGTTCAAATTAATCCTAACGAGCCAGTTTCTCACCAAAACTTAGGTGTAGCGTTTTGGAGTCAGGGCAAAGTCCCCGAAGCGATCGCCTCATTGCAAAGAGCTAAAAAATTGTATGCGGCGCAAAATCAACCAGAAGGAGTGCAGCAGGTAGAAATGATTATTCAACAAATGCGATCGCGTTAAGGTTCTATTTCAAACGCAAAATACTTTTTACTTCTCTCCACAAAGGCATTGCCGAACTAGCTTGAGGGTAAGTGAGAATGCCCTGGCTGGGACTAAATAATAATGCCAAAGTAAAAAATCCCGATGCTACTAAAACAATCGCTGGGCCCGAAGGTAAATTAAAAAAGTAACTAATATACATTCCGCTAATACTAGCTACAACTCCAATTCCCGCACCTAAAACCATCATTTGATTGAGTTGCTTTACTAGCAAATAAGCTGTTGCTCCGGGGGTAATGAGCAAAGCTAAAACTAGGATTACACCTACAGCTTTTAAACTAGCCACAATTGTCAGAGCAATTAGTACCATCAAGCCAAAGTTGAGCAAGTTCACAGGCAAGCCCGCCGCCTGAGCGCCCAAGGGATCGAAGGTATAGAATAATAATTCTTTGTATAGCAGCACGACTACGGCAATAACTACGGCTGAAATAATTGCTGTATTTCTTACTTCCTCTGCCGTAACTCCCAATATATTCCCAAATAAGAAATGATTGAGATCGATTTTGTTATCTTTTTGAATAATTGTAATTAGAGTAATACCCAGGGCAAAAAATGCTGAGAACACAATCCCCATTGCTGCATCTTCTTTAATTGGCGATCGCGTTCTAATTAAGGTAATAACAACGGTACTCAAAACCCCAGCAATAAATGCCCCAAGAAAGATATCTGCGCCAATAATAAAGGCGATCGCAAGTCCTGGTAATACAGAGTGACTAATCGCATCTCCCAGTAAAGCCAAGCGCTGCACCATTAAGTAACTACCGACTACAGCGCAGATAATTCCCACTAAAACCGCAATAAAAAGCGATCGCTGCATGAAACTATATTGCAACGGCTCGATCAACGCTTGTAGCATTAAGCCGCTTCCCCGTTAAAGAACATTACTTGTCCTCGGTAAGCGCGATTCATATTTTCGGGCTTTAGCACAGTGGCTCGATTTCCACTAGCAATTAATTCGGTATTTAACAAAATTAGGTCGTCAAAATGGGTAATTGCTTCCCCCAAGTCGTGATTGACGACTAGAACAATTTTTCCCGCTTCCGCTAATTCGTGGAAAATATCAAAAATTATTGCTTCAGTTTTTTTATCGATTCCCGCTAAAGGTTCGTCAAAACAGAATATTTCGGCTTCTTCCGCCAACGCACGGGCAATAAATACGCGCTGTTGCTGTCCTCCAGACAATTGTCCAATAGACCTGTCGCGATATTCGCTCATACCTACGCGATCGAGGGCGTTGGCAGCTACTTGACGGCTAACGCTTGTAAAACGTCGAAACCAACCCGCTTTTCTCACGCGCCCCATCATCACTACGTCAGACACCGTTGCGGGGTAACTCCAATCTATTTGCGATCGCTGAGGGACGTAGGCTACTTGTTGCAATTGATTTATTAACGGACTACCTTTGTAGCGCACAATGCCACTATTTATCGCCGTTAAGCCCAACATTGCCTTTAACAACGTACTTTTGCCTGCGCCATTAGGACCGATAATACCTGTCAATCTTCCGGGGTGGATTGTTAAATTTACATCTTGCAAAGCTTGAACGCTGCGATACTGTACGCTCAGATGACTAACTGTAACTGCTTCGGTATTCATAAGCGGAGATAATTGTGTGGAAGTGCGATCGCGAAAAGTTGCCATTTTGTTTATAAATTTAAGAATAATGAAAAGAATATGAAAACAGTATAGGCTAAAAAATGAAAGGAATATGAAAACTAATGTATCAAGGCTATGAAAGCAACTGCTCAGTCTCAAGACATAAAATCTAACTTGACAAAAGTTGTCAGCGTACTATTGGGACTGTATTTGAGTGCTTGCAGTGCGTCAGAGACAGGCGCTAATTATAATAGCGAGGATAAGCCGAATGTGGTTACAACAAGCACGGTAATCAACGATTGGACGCAAAAAGTCGGCGGCGATGAAATCGAACTAACGGGAATTTTAACCCCTGGTACAGATCCTCACGTTTACGAACCCGTACCAAAAGATAGTATTGCCTTTGAAAAAGCCGATTTGATCATCTATAACGGTTACAATTTAGAGCCGGGACTAATCAAAATGATGAATGCGGCAGGAGTAAAAGCGCGTAAACTGCCTGTAGGGGAAGTTGTAAAACCCTTGCAATTAGACAAAGCTGGGGAAACCGTACCCGATCCTCACGTTTGGGGAAATGTGGAAAATGCGATCGCAATGGTAAATAGTATCCGCGATACGTTAATAGAATTGTCGCCGGAAGACAAGGCAGAATTTACTCAAAATGCGGCGGAGTTTATCAAAGAGTTAGAGCAGTTGCATAGTTGGACGCGATCGCAAGTTCAGACTATTCCCGCTAACAAGCGCCGCCTTGTAACAACTCACGATGCTTTTCAATACTATTCTAAGGCATACGGTTTAGAAGTATTTGGTACTTTAATCGGTATCAGTACCGAGGAGCAACCAAGCGCTCAAACGGTGAGGAAATTAGCGGATTCGATTAAAAGTACAGGAGTTCCAGCGATTTTTGCCGAAACTACAATTAATCCTGCGTTAATAAAAACTGTAGCGCAAGAATCTGGAGCAAAACTTGCACCAAAGAGCCTTTATTCTGATTCTATCGGCGCACCGGGTAGCGATGGCGATTCTTATATCGAAATGATTGTGGCAAATACGAACACTATTGTTGAAGCTTTAGGGGGAAAATCTACGCCTTTTGAGCCAAATACGAAGTAATTTCAGGACTTATAGATTACACCTCTTACAAAAGTTTAAAATTTTTTCTTTAGTCGGCTTGAGCCGACTTTAGCTATAAGCAAGTGGGTTTTAACCCTAGGCGGGCTGCAAGAGGTATATTCCTACTTTGAAAATAGGCTTTTATTTCTGGTTGTGAACCCGTTCATAATAAACTCCTTGCGAAATTCTAAAACTTTTTTCTTCAGTCAGCTTGAGCCGACTTTAACTTTATGCAAGCCAGCCGAGCTTTAGATTTTGGAGTTTTTCGGCATAGTAGAGCTTTGGCGTATTAATTGGGGAATACTAGGCTAGTAATTTTTTACCCCATAGTTATGATCGTTAAAGAACTCGATTCATTTACTCCCCAAGACAAATTTGCCAAAGCTGGTAGGGACGCAGAAGAACAAATGAGTTTTTACCTGCGTCGAGCTTTTGCAGATAATAAAAATATTTATGTGTTTAACGATTTACGTTTGGAACACAAAGATGATGCTGCACAAATCGATCATTTAATATTTCACCAATACGGCATGATTATCATTGAAAGTAAAAGCGTTACTAGCCGTGTTGAAATCAACGAACATCAAGAATGGATTCGCGTATTTAATGGTAAAAAACAAGGTATGTCATCTCCCATTCTGCAAGCTCGTAGACAAGGAGATTTTATCAAAAAGTATTTAGAGCGAAACTCTGAAGTTTTGTTGGGCAAATTTTTAGGTTTGCAAACACACCTTGGCTCGATGCTGATTGATGTACTTATAGCAATCTCTGATTCTGGGATTATCAATCGCCCTAAAAAAATGGCTTTAGAGGAAGTATGTAAAGCAGATCAAATTTGCGATCGGGTGCGATCGCTTTTAAACAAACAGCAAAAAGAGGGTAATGTATTTAACATTAATCGTACAGGGCGCTCATTTAATAAAGATGAAGTAAATAATATTGTGGAGTTTCTTCTCAAGGAGCATAAACCCTTAGCTTATAAAAATATTGAAACAGAAATTGTCTCTAAACCTAGTTTAGTATCTTCCCCACCGGAGAAAAAAGTAGTAATTCAAGTTCAAGCTGAAACTCTATGTAAACCTAATAAAGTGCCACTTTCTCAAAACGCAAGCAAACACCTTTGTCGTCAATGCCATAAAACTAATTTGTCTGTAGCTTCGGGTAGATACGGCTACTATTTTAAATGTTTAGACTGTGAGGGCAACACGCCAATTAATACTATTTGTCAAACTTGCAATATCAAAGAGAAAATTCGTAAAAGTAGCGATCGCTTTTATGCAGAATGTGAAAGCTGCAAAACCTCTAATTTGTTTTATACCAATCCTACAAGCTAAAGTTTCGTAAATTAAAGCCTCACCTAAGAAAAAAATAATGAATTTGTATTAAGTTTTCTGATAAAACTTAATAAGGTACAAGTGTGAGGCGACGACCAAATGGCGGTGGATTATTCAGATATTGATATTGCTCCTTTAATCGATCACACCTTGCTCAATCCCCTCGCAACGCCAGAGCAAATAGAAAAACTGTGCCAAGAAGCGGATAGATATCAGTTTGCGGCGGTTTGCATATATCCCTGTTATGTGCGTTTAGCTGCGGAACTACTCCAAAGGAAGAATCCGAAAGTCTGTACGGTAATCGGCTTCCCAAGCGGCGCTAATACCTCGGCTACTAAGCTTTACGAAGCGCGAGAAGCTGTAGAAAATGGCGCAACGGAACTAGATGTAGTAATCAATTTAGGTTGGTTAAAAATCGGCAAAACTGAGGAGATACACCGAGAAATTGCTCAAATATGTGAAGAAACAGACGTTACAGTAAAGGCAATATTAGAAACTACTCTGCTGACGGATGCCGAAAAGCGTCTGGCTGCGGAACTATGTATGGATGCAGGCGTAACATTTTTAAAAACAAGTACAGGCTGGAATGGGGGAGCAACGGTCGCGGATGTAAAGTCGCTTTACGAACTAGCAAAAGAACGAGTAGGCATTAAAGCATCCGGTGGGATTCTCAAAATCGAGCAAGCAATGGATCTTGTAGTCGCGGGAGCAACTCGTCTAGGTACGTCTCGCGGTGTCGATTTACTCCGCCAGCGCGATACTGTGGAGAAAGACTAAGTTACCGATCGTTTACTTAACAAAATTAATTAGCCTCCACCCAACGCTAATAGCGAACTATGAGTCGAACTTATAAAGCTACTGGAATTAATCTCAAAAGTATGCCTCTGGGCGAAGCCGATCGCCTAGTAACAGTTTTGACGCAAGAATACGGTTTAATTCGGGCAGTAGCTCCAGGAGCGCGCAAACAAAATTCTAGTTTAGGCGGCAGAAGTAGTTTGTTTGTAGTGAACGAATTACTAATTGCTAAAGGGCGATCGCTCGATAAAATTACCCAAGCGGAAACTATTGGTACTTACCCCGGTCTAAGCCGCGATTTAGGCAAGTTAGCCGCTTGTCAATATATGGCAGAAATAGTAGTCTGTCAGGCTTTGAGCGAACAACCCCAAGCAGAATTATTTTGCTTGCTAAACGAACATCTCAAGCGCTTAGAGCAGTTGCCTAGCAATTGCGAGTTTTTAATTTTAGCTCATTTATGTCACGCCGTTTTTCACTTGCTGACTTTAGCGGGAATTACCCCCCAAGTTCAAGAATGCCAGTTAACTCATAAACCAATTATTCCTGAAGGCGATCGCACTATTGAGCAAGTAGGTTTTAGCATTGCGGCGGGAGGAATAATTAGTCTAGATGCTTGGGAGAACTTGCAAGCAGAAAATAAAGCTACAGTTTACCCCCGCCCGGAAAGAGTTACAGCGAATTTGGTAAAAGAACTCGACACATGTTACCGCACATCTCAAACACTACCAAAGTTAAATGCTCGTTTTAGTAGTCGCGAACTTGCTTTGATGCAGCAACTAGCAGATGCCGAATTAAGTCAAGTAGAGCAATCTAATCCCAATTGGCTATCTATTGAAAAGATTTTACGTCGATACGTTGAGTATCACTTCGATCGCCCAATTCGTTCTGCTGCATTGATCGATAGTTATTTTGCTATGCCTTTCGCCCCACAAGTATGATGCAACCGCCCGATATAAATACAAAATTAATTCTGCCCGATCATTTCTCGTCGGTTAATAAACACAAGGTGTCTTCTCTAGAAGCATCTAACAAAAATCATCAAAAAATGCCTTTATCTAATTCTACTTTTGAGCAAAAACAAGACGTAGCGCCCGCCGATAAAATGCCAACTATAGTACAACTGAACAAATTAACTAACGAGACTGCTAACCCGCCGATGGAGAATAGCTCATCTTATATTCCCCCAGAATCAAGCGGCGAAGAACGAGAGCCGGGCTTTCTGCCAGTTTTAAAAAATCGTAACTTTTTAACGATGTGGAGCGGGCAAATTTTTTCGCAGTTAGCAGATAAAGTTTATTTAGTGCTGATGATTGCGATTATTTCTACGCGCTTTCAAGCCAGCGATCAAAGTATTAGCGGCTGGGTATCGGCGATTATGATGGCATTTACTATTCCCGCCGTGCTATTTGGTTCTTTAGCTGGAGTGTTTGTCGATCGCTGGTCAAAGAAAACTGTTCTAGTATCAACTAATATCCTACGCGGCATTTTGGTACTGTCGATTCCATTTTTACTGTGGATGACTCAAGACTGGAAAACGATCGCGCAATTACCAGTAGGCTTTGGCATTTTATTACTGCTGTCGTTTTTAATTTCTACCTTGACACAGTTTTTTGCTCCTGCCGAACAAGCGGCAATTCCTTTAGTCGTTGAAGAAAAACATCTACTATCGGCTAACTCGTTGTATACCACAACTATGATGGCTTTAGTCATTGTCGGGTTTGCGGTGGGAGAACCGTTACTTGCTTTTGCCGATAATGTTACAAATCAATTAGGAGTAGGAGTCGGAATTGGTAAAGAATTAGTAGTAGGTGGCAGTTATGCGATCGCGGGAATACTACTGTTGTTACTCAAAACTGGCGAAAAAGAACCAAAACCCGATTGCGAACAAAACCACGTTTTTGAGGATCTACGCGATGGCTTGCGCTATTTAGGCGAAAATCAGCGCATTCGCAACGCCTTAATTCAACTTGTAATTCTATTTTCGATTTTTGCGGCTTTAGCGGTTTTGGCGGTCAGGATGGCAGAAGTAATTCCTGGCTTAAAATCTTCTCAATTTGGTTTTTTACTCGCCGCAGGGGGTATAGGGCTTGCTACGGGCGCGACAGTTTTAGGACAGTACGGACAGCGTTTTTCTCACGTGCGCTTGAGTTTTTATGGTTCTATAGGTATTGCAGTTTGTTTGATTGCTTTATCTATATTTACTAAGGAATTATGGATCGTATTACTTGCTTTGGCACTACTTGGCGTATTTTCCGCTTTAGTTGCAATTCCCATGCAAACGACAATTCAACAAGAAACTCCGCCCCAAATGCGCGGTAAAGTATTCGGGTTGCAAAATAATGTGGTGAATATTGCTTTAAGTTTACCTTTAGCTTTAGCTGGAGTTGCTGAAACAATTATTGGTTTGCAGGCAGTTTTTTCAACTTTGGCAGCAATTGCGATCGCAGGGAGTGTCTTAACCTGGTATATTTGCCGTACAGAAACAGAAAATTTGCCCGTTTAAATAGATAATTCTATTAAATACCTGTAAATTGGCGATTAGTACGCGCGATCGCCAATGCCTCTATCCTCAAAGTGCTTAAAGAATGCATATTGCCTGGCTTGGAAAAAAATCACCCTTTTGTGGCAATGTCACTTATGGGAGAGAAATTACTAATGCTCTGTTAGACCGAGGACACCAAGTAAGCTTTCTTCATTTTGCTCAAGAAGAAGCAAGTAGAGTCAGTGAGTCTGACTGTGCGGAAGTTCCCTTACCTTTTTTGTATAAGTCCCAAGTTTATACAATCCCCTCGTTTAAAGCGACTAAAGTTTTAACCGAATCTTTGCGTCAGCTAAAACCGGATTTAGTTCATGCGTCGCTAACTTTGTCGCCTTTGGATTTTCTATTACCAGAAATTTGCGCCGAACTAAACTTACCTTTAGTTGCTACCTTTCATACACCCTTTGCAGGTAAAGGAGCAAAGCTAAAATCGGGAACTCAGCTTTTGGCGTACCAACTCTACGCGCCATTTTTAGTTAATTACGATCGCACGATTGTTTTTTCTCAAGTTCAGAAAGAAGTTTTAGTGCGTTTGGGCGTACCAGCTAGTAATGTAGCGGTAATTCCCAATGGCGTAGATGTCCAAAGATATTCTCCTGGGGCTTCCGCCCTCAAAGCTGAATTTAACGCCGAACATTTATTTGTCTATCAAGGAAGACTCGCCGCCGAGAAGAACGTAGAGGCACTTCTAAGAGCCTGGAAGCAGGCAGAAATGAAATCAGATAGCAAACTACTAATTGTAGGGGATGGCCCTTTAACGCCTTCTCTAAAGCCTTTTTACGGCGCGGAACATAACATTATTTGGTTGGGGTTTGTGGCGGACGAAAAGCGGCGAATTGAAATTCTTAGAGGCGCGGATGTGTTTATTTTGCCTTCTTTAGTAGAAGGATTGTCACTGTCTTTACTAGAAGCAATGGCGTGTGGACTGGCTTGTTTAGCTACCGATGTTGGCGCTGATGGAGAAGTATTAGAAGAAGTAGGAGTATTACTAAATACGCGCCGCGTTGGTTCGCAGTTGCGGACATTACTACCATTATTTCAAGATCATCCAGAACTCGCACCGATACTAGGCAAAAAAGCCCGACAGCGAGTATTAGAGCGCTATACGCTTAACTACAACATTACTTGTTTAGAACAGTTGTACGGTCAAGTTTTAGAGCAACAGCGAGTAAGTGTAAGGATATAGTTATCGGCTAGGATGCGATCGCTATTTACATTTTAAATCGCAATTGCGATCGTCGTAAGCTTGGGTAGTGTTAAATAATAGACCTCTAGCTTAAGTCTAAAATTTTTTTCTTTGGTCGGCTTAAGCTATTAGCCTTGGGTTTTAACTTCCCACCCTAAACGGGTTGGCTGTTGATAAATTCGTTTGAGAGTATTGATATCTCTGGCGGAAATACTGGGGGGGTTTGATACTTGGGAATAGTACAAAACATCGCTAGTAACTAGACTATGCCCCCAGATGCCTAAAGCGTGACCTAATTCGTGGAGGGCGGCAGCTTTAAGGTATTTGCTAGACTGCTTGGGATTTAATATAACCGTGCAACGGTGAGCTAAAACGGGAGTAGAAGAAACCTGTTTAATATATAGCTCGTAACGAGTTAAAGCCGAGCGCGCTCTTAATAAATTAGTTTTCCGTAACGGCGGCGAATTGAAAAATATTCTAATATCAGCTATTTCTGGCTTTTCAACGATCTGTAAGGGTAAATAACGATTCCACTCTTTAACGGCGGCTCGAACCAGCAACCATGTTTGCACCTGAGTGTTATCTATATAAACTTTGATCGGAAACTGCGACCAAACTAAATAGCCAACTTCTGTTAACTTCACTTGCTCGAAGTAGTCACCACTATTTGTTAAGTCTTGCCACAATATTAGGGTAAGTGGTAGTGGGTGGCGCTGGCTGGCGGCGAGAATCGGAGGCTTTGCAATCGACTGGCTGGAAGTTAAAACTATCAGTAACCCTGTAGTAATGGCTAATCCCCAAATAACTAATTGCCGCCGCGATCGCTTTAAATAGTACCAAGTTTGTTTTAGGGCGATCGCTTTTTTATCCCCCATTGACTATCTAGGAATCCAGTTTGCACTTAAAACTAGGGATAATCCCAAAAAAATCACCGTTAGTATCCAAGTAATGCGATTCAATGTACTTTCAGCGCTCTTTGTGCTGCTAAATAGTTGCGCTTGTCCGCCAATAGCTCCAATTCCATCGCCTTTAGGACTATGCAGCAATACCAAAATTGTTAAGCCGACCGCAGAAATTGACCAGATTGCTTCTACTATTTTATATAACGTCATTGACTAAGTTCCTTGACCAACAGTTTGTGCTGGCAATTAGTAATAGTATTACTTGCCAGCATTCAAAATTTTAACTCAATTGTGCGAAACGCACTTGACTATAAAGCTACTTCTACCGGAGTCCGCCCTGGTTTCAACTGATATTGGTTTGGTTGTAGTAAAGAGCGCCCAGTCATTTCTATTGGTTGCGGTAATTGCAAAATTTGTAAAATTGTCGGCGCAATATCGCCTAACGCCCCATCAATTCTTAGTTCTACTTCTGCGCCGTAGCCGGGTATTTTTGCTTGTTCGCCTTCAATTAAAATTAAAGGTACGGGGTTAGTAGTATGAGCCGTCCAAGGATTGCCTTCATCATCGATCATACTTTCGGCATTACCGTGATCGGCAGTAACGATCGCTGTTCCTCCTACTTGGCTGATACTCTCTAACAAGCGTCCCAAACATCGATCTACAGTCTCTAAGGCTTGAACTGTAGCGGGTATTTGTCCTGTATGCCCTACCATATCTGGATTGGCGTAGTTAATTACAACTAATGAGTATTCACGTTTTTTAATTGCTTTTATGGCAATATCGGTGACGGCTTCGGCGGACATAGCGGGAGCGCGATCGTAAGTTGCTACCATCGGACTCATGACTAATTCGCGTTCTTCCCCTGGGAAGGGATCTTCTAAGCCACCATTAAAAAAGTAAGTGACGTGAGCGTATTTTTCTGTTTCTGCGGTGCGAAATTGCTTTAAACCGTGTTGGGC
>QQTW01001799.1_pt1 | contig 15295 bp, 21 predicted proteins | sample 1904831 | NCBI WGS metagenome assembly QQTW01 (sample SAMN09435610, study PRJNA476489) | Subsurface metagenome, whole genome shotgun sequencing project. | reverse complement strand
AGATCGAAAAACGGGTGTTGTGTTTCGTGATAGTATGATGGTTGGTAGGGCACCAACCCTATCTATATCTCTCGTTCGGAGGTCAAGAATCACGTCCGATCAAGAATCACGTCCGAGCTCCAGTATCCACCCTTTCCACCCCATATGGTTTTTCGTCCGTTGTGCGCGGCGAGGGGAGCGTTTCCAGCAAATGCCACTTTTGTGAGACCAGACGTTTCGCAGACCCTGGAGCTTTGGGTAGGGGAGACCGAGCGGCAAGTCGAGCGTGATGTAATCCCCCTTTGTCACATTCACCGCAGTCTGCATGTGACAATCATACCAGCAGTCGCCGTTGCCCACGCCGAGGAAGACTCCGTTAATGAGGACAGGGAGTCACGAGAATGGAGTCCCCAGGAAGAATTGTCGTTCTGCGTTGGCGAGAGCTGGGCCGTTTGAGGATGCCAGGCCAGAGGACAGATTACGTTACTTCCGGCTGGGGAGAGCGACCATGCGGATTGGGTCGAACGAACTCTTGGGGGTTGGCGGTTCGTGGTCAGGGTATTCCCACTCTACAGAAGTTAGCTCTGATTGAACTGAGATCTCACACACACTTTGTTTACTTTTCTGGATGAGACACAGGCGGACATTCGAGCTCGTGCACATGACCTAGCTCACCAGGCAGTTCATGTACATCAGTATGAACCTTATCGGGCATCTCAATCACTGCCACCGGTGTATCAAGTTCAGCACCGTATTTGTTTGCTATCTCGTTGCCATCCAGTATGGCTATCGGCTCCCTTGACGTGTCCTTTGTGTCAAGTTCTTCGCCTGGATACTCGTCTCGGCCTTCGGCTTCGGCACGTTTCCTGCGCCTGCGATGGAGGATGAACATCATAAGTCCGAGAAGGAGCAGTACCACGGTTGTTACGGAGATGGCTATCGCGATTACTGCGCCCCTGCTCAAGCCCTTGGATTCCGAAGAAGTAGCCCGCGTCTCGAGAGAACCGATGGGTACGATATCCTGATCACTTCCAGTGAGAGGGAATCGAGCTTGGGAAACGGAGAAGTTTGAGTGGTCATAGTCGACAATGAGGTATGCTTGTTGAAGGAATGTCCGGCCTAGTGTATATTGACTGTCGTTCTGAGCCCTTTTCAGAGGAAAGTATCGTGTTGAGTTGGTGACCAGGGGGTGTCCTGCCGTGAGGTCGAAGCTTGAATAAGGCATCACTATCTCTACTTCGTCTCGACTTGTTGACAGAGGTCCCAGCCTAAACGTCAAGTTTGCATTCTGCCGAATGAGTCTGTCATGCATCTCATCGTCGACCAGGTAAAGTTCCGAAGTGCTGTTCCATATCAAGCCAAAGGCTTTCTCAAAGGCTTGGCACACATCCAATGGTAGCCAAATGTGCGGCACATGTGAATTAATGAGAGCATAAATGGTGTTTGAGAGGAGGGGAGACGCAGTGGAATCAGATATAATGGACTGTATGCCGACAACCAGATCTCTGGAGATATCTGCGCCAAAAGGAAACGATACATTATTGGGAACAAAGCGACGAGTATCGTAACCACCCAAGGTCAAGCTACCAAAGACATCCGGTTTCTTATAATGAGCTCCGGCTGTGTATGCCCACGTGGAACTGGAGATTCTGCCTTCTGCTCTCAAGGTACCAAGTACGCTCGGCTTGGGATCGTTGAGCGTAGTAAGATTGACAGCATGGGGAGTGAGTCCAATGATACCAGTGTAGAAGTCTTTTGTGGCGAAGCCCTCCACAACCTGGTTAAGAAGTGTTGGTGCTTCGTCCCCTGGCCATCCCAGAGTAACAGTGTCGTAGCCCACCTGAGCATTGCCACTGTATCCTAGCTTTCTCTCTTCAATGAGGCCGAGTTCGATCAAGCCAATATTGGACCATGTTGAGGACTGATTGATGAAAAATAATGAACCACGTAGATTTGCGCAACCACTTGGATCACTTTCGATACAGCCTTGGGGCAGCACAGGCCAGATGGCGTTGGCTGAAGAAGAAGGAAACAGTCGAACATGTTGTGGTGGAGTCCCGACTTCTATGCCGAAGGATGACCAAGGGCCATCGTTACCGTCCCTAGAGCACAGCTGTCAATTTGACTTTGCAAACAGGCTGGGATGTGTACCAGTATTGGCTCGCTCGAAGGCTTATTGCAGCCATAGGTCTAGACGACTTATATTATACAGAAATGTTGTCAGGCTTGAGCCAAGTGAGTGCGCTCAAAAGTCAGACTTAAGGAAGGGTATCTGATCGACGTGCTACATCAGAAAATGAGGGCTGGTCAACGCAGCATGTATTGACGCACACGGTGAAAGTCTTCACTCTGTGAACAACTGGGTGAGAACTGCAGATCTGACATAACCCTGTACAGGAGGCCTGGCACACTGACCGTAGAAATTCCAAGAAGAACATGGTCGCCAAAATGAATGCTAAGTGCATGCAGAGAGGCAAAGTGCAGAGCTCCAGTTTGAAACCAAATCCGTAAGCCACCGCAAGTAACGTCACCCAACCGTTGGAGCATGCAAGTATTTCTATGTATAGTTTAAGCTGCACAAAACACAGAAACTGTTGCACATTGTGGCACCCTGTGAGGTTGAGGCTCAGAGCCCTACTTCGAATATTAAGGCTGCTGCCAGACACAATGAGAACAATGTTACCTCAGAATCTACTCGCAGATTGCCGCTATATCATTGGCAAGACATCATTGCGGCTGTTACCATGTTGCTCGCTGTTATTATATCTGCAACCCTCTGTCTTGCTCATCTTTCATGGGGAATTCCTCCGCAGAGTATGATCTGTTTCCTCAACTCACTGGTCACAAGCTGAGCGCTAAAAGTCTATCTAGCCCAATTTACCAGCACAACAAGAATCTCATCAACCCCACCGGCAGCCCAAACATGTTTACCCAACTGCACCCGGGATGACATAGCACACGCATATGGGACTTGGCTTCAAGCTGAAGTGTCCACCACAATAACGGCGGCGACTGTGGACTTCATTGTGGATAGCGACTCAAACAGCACAAGAACCGTCACAAGATACAATACAGACCTTGCCGGTCATACCTTACCAGATACCAATTCCGCTGGGACTCATGTGACAACATATGTCCGATCAGATTATCTAGCAAAGACCAACATAACTACTGTTTTGTAAGGCCACTAAACCATCTTTCACAAGCAAGCCTAATACCCGATCCAGTGCTTATCCAACTACGTATGATGAGGATTACCCATACAGCTTTAAATGGTCTGGAGTAGTGCCAAGCTCAGTCAGCGGACATGTGACCTGTATCACAAACAATGGGACTGCAGAGCTGCTTCCCTCACATCCATCCAGGCCCGAACACTGGACTGCAACTGATGACCCTAGAGGCTTGACCTACTATTTCGTCAATTATCCGGACGGGGCGTTAAATGATTTAAAGATGTTATTCCCAGATGTTGCAGCGCTTTTTTATTGTGACGCAGAGGGCTCGGTGTTGCAGGGTCTTGCCCAGTCCAATGCCGCTTTCTTTCTCACTGAGACATCAACATCTTACCAAGCAGGTGCTGCCAGATCAGCTATTGCTCCCTCATCGACGCAGTTGAGATCTCCTATCCTACCTACATTCACCGACAACACCAAAACAAAGGACACACAAACTTTACTGTTCTCTGGCACTCAAAGTCCGAGCTCCCAGTCCAGATCGAACTCCCCACCTCTATCAGCTCCGTCTTTTGTCACTTACTCTGAGACAAACTTACCACAGCAAACAATTCAGCCCCAATCAAGTGTGCCTTTCTCAGGCCTACCATTGTCATCTCGGCCTTCACCAAGCCTAGACATGGCAAGAGAATCATTGGAGTCGATCCTATCATCAATTCAAGCATCGCGGGCTTCTTCCTTGGCTCAAACCGCTCGACCTTTGGCACCCAGTTTGACTGAAATATCTAGGACCACAATGGCACCTCCACCAGTGTTGATAAGCAGTCAGGGAGCGCCGGTCCAGCTGAGCTTTTATCCCAGTACTGCAGCGGTCCCGTCTCCGATCATTGTTGGTAGCAGTACTATCACTGCCAACTCTGCCTCCCCATACATAACCACCGGTACCACACTCGTGCTTGGATCGACAATCAGCCTTGGGATCGGCAACTTAGCAACAATCACCACTCTCCAGGCCGGCATTTCAGACAACCAACTAGCTGTTGAATGCTCAACCATTATCCTTTCCAAACCTGGCTCCATCATCACTATCGGCACTGGTCCCTCAGCCACAGTGCTCGCCGCTCAAACCAGCAACTCAAAAACCCAACTCATCATAGAAACCCCTACCTCTCAGCTCACGCAACCCTTAACCACAACAACCGACAACCTCAGTCTACCGCCATTAGCCCTTGGCACCGAAACCATAACCCCAAACTCCCTCTCTCAATACATCATCCAATCTCAGACCCTCAACCCAGGCTCCACAATAACAATTGGCACCGATCCCTCTCCAACAATCATCGCATTCCAAACCTCCAATTCCCAAATCCAAGTCATCGTCAGCACATCCACTTCAATCCTAACACTTCCCACAACACCTCCATCAGCAAACACCATGGGCCCAGCTCTAATCACAATCGGCACAGAGACCCTCACACCAAACTCCGCATCCCAATACCTCATCGGCACCCAGACGCTCATACCAGGCCAACCAGCCATCACTGTGTCCGGCACACCGATTTCTCTGGCATCAGACGCAGATGCCATAGTCATAGGCACTAGAACAAGCAAACTGGAAGTTGTGAATGCGTCTCCAACACTCACCACCACACCGTCACCCTCAACCCTTCTGTTAACAGTCGGCACCCAGACTCTTCCCCTCACCCCAAACTCCCTGTCACAATACCTCATCGGCACCCAGACGCTCAGCCCCGGGGCTCCACCCATCACTGTCTTCGGCACGCCGGTGTCTCTGGCGCCGGACGCAGACGCAGTGGTTGTGGGTACCGCGACAAGTGGCTTGGGTGGCTATATATTGAGTGGGATTGGAGGTCAGGTTCCGAATTCCACGGTGACGAGTCCCGGCCCGGTGGTATTCACAGGTGGGGCGTCGGTGCTGGGATGTGCTTGGACGTGGAGGTTGGTGGTAGGGTTAGGGCTTTTGTGGGGGTTTGTAGGTTGCTTTTCGTGAGTGGCTGGGTCCGCGCATGTTGGGTTATAACGGGTGGGGACTTTATATGTATAATTTATGAAAAGGGATCTATAGAGTTCTAATAGTGGCGGGATGCTTAGCATTGGGATGGGATATCATAGGGTTCGGACAACGATGAGGCATGAAAGGGTTTGTGGTATTCTTGGAGTCATGGATAGAGAGGTTCATTAGGAATTTTAGATAGAGGAATGCATTACCTCTTTGCACCAACATCAAGACTTGCTTTCCTGATACTCTCACCAATCCCATGGACGAACACAATTACTGGAACTCATGGGGTCTTGATACTAGAATTGGCCCAGTATCCCGTTTTTATGTGACAAGCCCGCTGGTCCGTCCCTTGATCCCATCCCCCGAAGACACAGACACAGACTAAGAAGAGACAAGTACAAGAAAATAACAAGACCCAGATCCCACGCTAGTTCATGGATTGTTTTTCTCTCTGTTTCGGCCCTCCCAAAAAGAATCCAGGTCAAGGAACAAAGGCCGTCGTAAACTCGTCTCTACAGAACGGACCCAAAGAAAAGAACAGAAAGAAACAGGATCCTGTGTTTGTGTACTCGGTGTAGTTGCGACAGGTCAATAGGAGAAGGTCGGTGGATTGACTATGCAGGGGTGGCGTTCCCATATTTCTTCTTCCTTTGACGCAATGAGACGACACGACACGACACGACGACGACGACGACGAGATCTATGGGGGCCGCGAACACGCCGTGCAGTGCCATTATGGGGAGAATGGTACGGATGGGGGGGTAACGGAGCCCGGATGCACAACAATGCAGGGCGATTATGTAGCGAGTGTGACTGCAGCCGTATACCGTGAAGACGCCGTGAGAGGACGGGGAAGGCGAAATCAAGGCTCCTAGCGCGCGCTCTCGGATGCAGTGATTACGATGGGTGTATTCCGTGGACCGGCCGTGAAAAGGTAACAAAAGAAAAGGACCACTTCAGTTTAGAGAACTCCAGCGAGGCGATGGTTCATCCATCAACCTACATGCTGTTAGCCCCAAGCTTGTTGCTTCGTTTGGAACGGAACACACCCTCATAGCCTGACTGATCATCTACCGCAACACAGAACCTTCATTATCTTCTGCATAGCCGAAGGTTTGGGTTCCGAAGCCTGCCTTGACGTCTGCATCGCCGGCTGCTGGCTTATAGCAGGATTGGCCTGGCTCATCCGGTGTGGAAGATTCGCGGTAGAGTTCTGGAATTGTGCTTGAGTCGACGCCGTCGGCGTCACGACATCTGCTAAGCCCCCCGCCACTCCGCTCTGACGCTTTGGTGGCTGAACGCCGGAGGCGTTTGGCCGTTCGCGCGTTTTGCCCACTCCCGGTTTGGCGGGAGATGGGGGCGGGGGTTGCGCGGCGTTTAAACGGGTGTGAGTGAGTCCTGGGGTGGTTGGTCCTCGTTGCGTGTTGTCACCTGCTAATGCTCTCGCTGATGAGTTGGGTACCGCATTCGCGACGTGAAGGTGATGCTGCGAGGGATGCTGTTTCATGGCTTCCCAACCCTTGCCATTGTTGAGCTTCATCCAATCATACTCCCCATCCTCCACTTCTCCGGTGTTCTTCAACGCTTGCGTGAAGAGATCCCGTAAGTAGTCGTAGTCAGGAGTGTCTTCGAAGCCTAGGTTGCGAACATAACTGAGGTACTTGTTGAACTCCTCTGTTATCATCGGTCAATGTCAGCGCAACTCCATAAGAGTAAGACGGAAAGCATACCTGGGAAGCCATCACACAAGTCCTTAATCGCAGTCGTCTGCTTCTTCTCTCCAATCTTCTCGTACTTCTGCTTGTTCGTCGCGGCCTTGAGGCCCTGCCACGGTAGCCCTCCTCTCAAGAAGTACATAAAGACATGGCCTAATGCTTCCAAGTCATCCCGACGTGACTGCTCCCTTCCAAGATGTGTGTTGATACTCATATATCTAGCGGTTCCTGACAACGATTTCCGCTCTCGGTAAGGGATATGCTGTTTGGTCTTTGGGTCTCGGTATTGCTTTGCCATTCCAAAATCTACCACATGTATGACATTCGCCGATTTCGAGCCTGGTCTGCCAATGAGGAAATTATCTGGTTTGATGTCTCGATATATTAAGTTCTTCTCATGTATCGTTTGCACTCGTGACAACTACCTTAAATTAGCTGGAAGACCTAATCGAGCAAGTACCTGGCCAAGCATACCATCTGCTTTGCAACCATTACCACCGTCTTTGCGGAAAATCTTCGATTGCAGTGATCGAAAAGGTCTTCGAGTGAGGGCCCAAGAAGATCGATGACGAGTATGTTGTGAAGGCCCTCTTGACCGAAATAGTAGACATTGGGAATGCCAGCTATGACACATCAGTACGAGGCGCTGCCAGGACTGCTACGCACTCACGGCACCCAACAAGTATCTTGTATGTTCTATATTCGTCGCGCAATTGCGGTGCATCACTCTTCCTGGGTTCCTGTACAGTTCAGCTTTTATAAACTCAAGTCGACCTTTCTTAGCAGACAGGGATGGGTGCATACGAATTTGATAGCAACTTGTTGGTTGTTGAGTAAATTTGTCCCTTCGAAAATCACTCCAAATGAGCCTTCACCAATTTTCTTTCCAACGCGGTAGTGGACGCCCACGACATTCGATGACGATGACGCCATCGAAGTCGTGAAAAATGTGAGATTGTTGAGCGGATTTTCAGGGAAATGTATGTATAGGGATTCGTGTCGAACTTGAGTTAATTGTAGATAGCGGCGAGAGGAGCGGATGTTAAGGAAGGGTCGAGTAACAACAAGGCTAAATCCAGAGTCAGAACGGCCATGCACGAATTTTTCCAATGCAGATCTCCTCCCAAAGTTCGCAGTTCGTTGGAAGAAGGCCACAATGAAGAAGTTTCGAGGCTGTCAGATCGAGATATGGGGTGAATTAATATCGATACTCACAGAGGTGATGACCCGTGTCAAGCGATCACGGCTTTTGCCGTGCTGCAGCTTCGACCGCCAGCTCTCTCAAACGGACGTAGAGTTTGTTTCCAGCATCGATCGGATTGGGTATTCCTCCACTGAAATGTTGAAGACTGATGGTTCAAGTCGAGTTTATTTGACAATACAGCAAAAGGCGAGAGCTCGAGTAGCACTGGGGTGACGGGGAAATCGTCAGGCGGTGAAAGGAGGGATGGACGGTTCTTCGCTAGAGTTTGACTCAAAAACAGCCCCGGACGGAGATGAAGAGGACGGGCGGGCGAATGGATGGAAGCCCAATCATCACAACACAAAAGGACACAACAGGAGCAGCACTCTGCTGAGGGAACTTGAGCTGAGTCGAGTTGAAGTGAGGTCCAAGTAAACTTACTAAGAGAAAGAAGTTGTTTTCCCCGACCAGGGACGAGATGTCGTCCTTTCACCGCGCCGGCAAAAGTCTGTGCACTGTCTTGGCAAAACAAGGGGGGCCGTCGCTCAAGCTGGTTAACAACTTTCGCCGCGGTAAGCAAGCATCTTTCCGCTACTCTATCTCAGGTAGTGATCAACAAATTCCGTCTCAAACTGCCGCTTCCATTGGTTACACAACCTTGCTGGAGGGGTTACGGCCGCTAAAAACAGCGCTGCAGGCTGCGGGATCAGGAGGTCGAAACATCATCCGTACCAAAGGCTATTTATACTTGAAGGACATAGTCCCCATATGATACTTCATACAAACCTCAATGAAACTGGCACTTCTTGGCCGCGCGTTCTAAGTATATAATGGCCCTCTTCAAGAGACTTTTGATCGTACTGAGAACAGCGATGTGTATCTGTGATTCTATGCTTGGACACAATTCAATAATTGGTGCGAATCTGCATGTCGTGATACATGATAATATACCTGCGGTGCTGTCACACGACCTTAGGGAGACATGCGTGGTCGATTGAAAGCTTTCACTTGATAACTTATCTTTTCACAATGATCTCTACCCTCACAGTCAATCCGATGACCTCCCTGCTCTACTTCGGAAAGACATTATGTTGAGACCAGTTGATCAATCCAATAGCAAAACCACTGCATGAACCAATAGGCAGCCACATCCGTTGTCTCCCAGACCAGAGCCTTCAAGATTGTGCGGAAATGGCCCAGCGGAAGAACCTTCAAACCGTAGCGACTTGGCATGGTAGCGTACGAGGTCTAGCCGGTGGTGATACGGTCCAACCCAGGAAGATCATTGCATAGGATGCTTGCTGTCCAAGTGATTGATATCGATGTTGGCGATGGTATGTGGGAGATGACTCAAGGCTTGTCTGGCAGATCATTCCTGACTGCGGTTAAGGATATTAGCGTTACGAAGCTTAGTCGGCATTAAATACTCGTGGCAGGTAATCATCCCAGCTCGGTGCGTGTATGAATCAGTGAAGGCCGGTTTCCAGAGCCCAACCGTCCACCGTCAAGCTCTTGTCCCCTTATCGAATCCGCGAGCTCGACGGTTGCCGGACTTAAGGCCTTAGAATCAAGCTGTGTTACGACAGAGTCCCTCATCACTCCTTGGTGTTCCAGATTGGTGGATTCATTCCGGTATATCTCGCTTGTTTTCTGCTCTGGTGAGGTACGTCGGCTTTGATGACGAGGTATAGTCCTCCTCCGCCGCCGCCAGAAGAGTATGGCTGTACATAAAGCGAGGAGGCCAACGCCGGCGACAACACCTCCAGCAATTGCCCCAATGTTTGTCCTCTGCTTGCCAGGACTAGCAGGGGTCGTGTGTTTTGAACAGACAGTAATGATTTTTCTGGATTGTGGATCCATGGGTCCAGTGACTGCTGGAGCAAGGCTAAACCTGCTTTGCTCATAATCCACGAGGAGATAATTGATCGAGAGGAAAACCCCACCGAGGACGGGAACCTGATCGCCAAAATCCACGCTGCCATTGTTGATTGCTGGTGATATCATCGATGAGTTGACGACGCCGTATTTGCCTTCAGCGTCAGATCCCCGTTCCTGACTAATCAGTTCATGGTGCGGGATCACGGTTTGATACCCATTGCTCAGTGTCAAAGTCAGGTTCCCTATAAGTGGCTCATTGGCGGAGGGATATATAATGTTGTTGGATCCGTATGATGAACTGGAGGCAGAGCCGTCGGGGAACTTTGTCAGGGATGTGAATATGTCTAACATCGATTTTGTGAATGTGAACCCATTCTGGAGAGGATCGATGCAAGCGGGAACGGTAGCGCCTGAGTCTGCGAATAACGAGTGCGATCCGTTGACGTTATTTAGCCGGACATCCCTAAGCTGCACCTGCAGTGGACAAGGGAAATTCAGGTGGTTTGCGCCGATGGTGAAGTTGGTGAATGGGCCTTTTAGCCGAGCGGAATCATAGCCCCCGATGATGAGCTCACCGTTGACTCCATGATTCTGAGACCGACTTCCGTAGAAGAGTCCCATGGCGGTAGATGGTACAGTATCCGCCGCAGCGAATCCTCTCAGTACTGATGAGTTAGGTCCAAGTCCAAGACTGCTTTTGTTAAGCACATCGCGTTTGCTCCAAACTTCGAATGGGAACCCAGGAATCCGCACTCCACCGGCGAAGACCGCAACGTCATAGCCTTGCAGCATAGTAGCTCCCTGTGGCGGAGGGTCAAGAACTGTGACGTTCCAAGTGCCGTCAGAGGCCTGCTGAAAGGTCTCGTCGACGTTGTAAACGCCGCCCGAAGCCCCCCAGCAACTAGATACATTAGTGTCGTTGCCCTGCAAGTTACAGTCTTTGCGATTCCTGATGCGACTGTTGCTGCGGGTGAAGGTAATGCGAAAACCTTGCGGTTGACCACCCAATTGAACATGGACACCAAAGTTCACGGCAGTGCCGTCAGCGAGAGTGTTGTTCTTCAGAGGGAGGGCAAGCGGTGGAGTGTTGCAGTTGAAGGCAGCGACAAGTATAGAACTGCAGAGAACACAGATGATGATGGGGAAGTACATTGCTCCTGAGATCAGCATTTTTTGAAAGTATTTGGACTGGAAGTATGAGAGCTCGAGTTTGAGCATCCGCAAGGCTGATGAGTTGGGAATCCCAAAGGAATCTCCAATCTGTGCGCCGGAAAACACATCATTATATAGGACATCCAAAGTTTCTTCTTGCCACAGCCTCGTTCAAATATCAAGGTTATTGCAGCCTTGCAGCTCTCGTATCTGCATGGTAGTGCAAAGAGTGAGGCATGGATGGGGGTGCATGAGAACATCTTCGTAAAGCACTGTGGAAAGAAAATTGCAAAACCGCTGTCTACCTATTCAATATCATACTGAAAACCAGTAGAATGGCATCAAGCAGCTGCTGAGCCATACATTGTGCAATTCCATCTAAGTGATCATTTATGGCTTCGATGGCAAGGACTAGAGCGGCACGACCAGAGCGTAGCCTTGCCTCACATGTCATCACTTCCAGCCTTGCGAACCTCGAGCCTTCCTTGATTGTTTAGAGGTTGCGACAAGCTTCGTTGTGCTGATGCTGTGCGTTACATTACAGCGACCGGGATCGAATTCGGGAATCCTCACCGGCAACCTCTTAGAGTTAGCAGAAGTCAGCTTTATTGTTGCGAATTGTAGGTTGACAAAACAGCAAGTCCATGGATCCTATCAACTCGAGGTTTCAAATAATTGGAGTGATGTGTGCGTTGACGCGGATTGATACACCCATGCCCATGCCTATATCACACCAGTGGTTCTAAATTACTATTAAGCCTTTTTGGAGCGTTGCCTAGTCAATCTGGCTTTGGCTGGCGGTTTGGAGGTTCCCAGAGTTCACTTCCTCATCCGTTTGATGCTCATGCTCTTTTCGCTGACGTTGCTCATTGCGCTCGCACTTCTTTTGTGGCCTGCTCCAGCGCCGCGCGTGCTTGGTGCTGTGCTCGCGCGGTCATTGTCGCCGTCTTCGTCGCCTTCGCCTTCGGCATTCTCCGCTTCAACTTCGTCTTCGGCTTCAGCTTCGTCTGCCGCATCTGGATCAACAGGTTCATCTTCCTCGTCTTCATCCTCTTTTTTCGGCTCCGGTCCATTATCGTCATCATCCGCTTCCACCTTCGCAACCCCTTCCTCATCCTCACCAGCTAATGACGTTCGCGTGTCTTCCCCTCTATCTGCCCTCTCTCTCCTCTCTCGTTCCTCTCTCTGCGCCTCGACAACTTTGATCTCGCCTTCGACCTTCTCACTGAGCTTCCTCACGTCCAGCAAGACGTGAATACTATTAATCAACCGCTCATACTCTGCACACACACGTGACGTCGGCATGACCAGCCGTGGCGGAATTTGCAACTCCGTGAGCGCGGCACTGATCTTGGTCGCCTGCACGTTGGACTTGGCTTGACCTAGCTTGACAACCTTGTCGTGCCGGAATTGTACGCCGGACGTTAATCGTTCGTGGTGTAAGACGCCATACTTCTCTTCTTCTTGGGCTGTGAGTTGGCGTTGCGCGCCAGACCCGGAACCGGAGCCAAGACCAGAGATGGAGCCCTTTTTAACGGCAGAAGAACTGCCAATGGAGTCGCGATGTGCGCCGCTCTCGCGCTGGCCGCCTCCAAAAGACTGGCTTGACGAACCGATGGCTGGCGATGAAGAGGCTACTTCGCCGGGTCCGAGGAGGAGTCTGCGCTTCTTAGTTTTGTCGGCATTGAGCAGGGTCTTCATGAGGTCACCAAGACCGTTGCTTGATTGGTACATGGTGGTGTTGCCGCTGCTGTTGGGCGACTCGAGGCGATCATAGAGCTCCTTCCGTTCTTGAAGAAATTTCTCTTCGTTGGTAACGATACGCTTCAGTTCGCCCAGCAGAATCTCTTCCTCCTTGATCTCGTCCAGAGACCGTGAGAGAAGGGCATCAGCGAGCTGTTTTCGGGTCTTTTCTTGGTTGGGGTTGAACTTGGTCATCTTCTCGTGTAGGTCGAATTCGGCGGCTGACATGCTTGATACAGGTCGGTCAAGTGCCATGATCTTCGCTGCGACGTCGTAGTACCGCGCTTTCATATCCTCCATCGTCCGCTTTTTGGTAGCCGGGACTATGGCAGTAGTTGGTTCCGCCCCGTTCCCGTCCGCTGTTGGTTTGTAGTCGTATCGATCAGCTATCACAACCCATCTGAGGTCATAATCAAGGGCCAGATCGACAAGATAGTCCGTCTCCTCCCTGCTCCAATCTTCACTATGAAGGTGTTCCTTATATTGGGCATCATCGTACTTCGGCCCGTGGACCTTGACGTTGAACTTGGCGAAGTAATAATCTGGTTCCCTTTGTACTGACTTGTCATCTGATCTGGTAAGCTCCATTTCAGGTCCTTCTACTGGTGTCACTAAAGACGCTGCTGTGTTAGGGTCGCGCTTCCTTCGCCAGTGCCGAAGAACCAATCCATCCTCCCGAGCAGGATTCGTGAAAGGTGTCATCTGCCTGTCAACCATTGATTAGACCTCAAGATTCACCCCAGCAGTGTCAAGGACCGACATACCATGGCTGCACCTTATGCGACCACTTCGGCCTCTCCTTGTATTTGACGTGATCTGTGATTGCTACTGGAGGTGCACGTTCTCCAAGTAAAGCAAACAACTCTCGAGTTATACCCTCTAGTGGCAAGATCAGTGGCTTGTAAGCGGTGAATCTTGAAAAATGAAGCAAACCTGGTCTCTTTTCGACGGTCTTCTGCTTCTTCGCTGGTCTTGGGTGCCCATCATTGGGCAAATCCAGCATGTCCCGAACGTCCGCGGAGGTCATCTTTGCACTCTCTACTGAACTATCCCTTGAGTCGGTACTAAATAGCTTTGTAAAGCTCAATTCGAGCTGATATATATGGAGATCGTAGTTCTACCGGCTCCGATGAGATACCCTAGATGAGATAATAGGTTCTGGCGTTCGCGCTGCTCATAGGTCAGCAACGCGCAACCTCCATACTCCTAGAACAGTACTCACTCAAAAAGTCTGTAGCCTTGTAGCTCTTAATATGAGATAATCGACTCTTGGATCTACGCCGCGACTGTCCCGCGACTGTCTCTCGAGGTTCGTAGTTTTGACGGAGATCTCCATTGCTTCACGTCATCCCTGTCAGAATTTCAACCGACAGCTGGACAGTCCGAAAGGAGACAACATTGCGCTGCTCAGATTGCTGCTCCACTTCTACAACAATGGCACGATCATTAATATGGCCGCGATCAATGCGGTCAACCTTCACAATCTTGGCACTCATATCTCTAATATTCCCAACTCAAGCCCTGTACTTTTATATTGACGGGACAACACCGAAGTGCTTTTTTGAAGAGCTTCCAAAGGACACCCTTGTTGTCGGTCAGATATTCCCTCTGCCTGCTACCAGCATTCGATATCGCTGTTGCTGATACACGTAATAGGCCACTACAAAGCAGAGATCTACGACGAAGCCACAAAGGCCTTTGGCCCTCACCCTGATATTGGCATAGCCATTACTGTGGAGGAAACGTTCGACAATAATCACCGCGTCGTTTCCCAGAAAGGATCAGCCGCAGGTCGGTTCACATTCAGCGCCGCCGACTCTGGTGATCACAGAATCTGCTTCATCGCGTCATCCGCACAATCGGGAGGCTGGCTAAGTAGCGGAATGCCCATGGGCGGCATAAGACTGAACCTTGATTTGGCGATCGGAGAGACCAGTGCAATTGAAAGCACTGATAAGGGGAAGATTCAGGATATTGTACAAAAAGTCAAGGATCTGAATGCCAGACTCCAGGATATCAGAAGGGAGCAAGTTTTCCAGCGGGTAAGCTCACCAATTGCATAACAACCTTGAGCGGGCTTCGTTGACTGATGACGTCTGTTTCATTTAGGAACGAGAAGCCGAGTTCAGAGATCAGTCCGAAACAACGAATTCGAGAGTGGTCCGGTGGACGATTGTACAGCTTGTTGTTCTTGGTGTCACTTGTGCCTGGCAGTTATCTCATCTGCGTGCTTTCTTCATCAAGCAGAAGCTCACTTGAAGGAGAGGCAGCAGAGTCGTGTTTCAGTATCATTCATATTAACCTTGTCGCAAGCGGCATTTGGTCATGTCTTTTAGTCAATCGAATACCTGCTCTACGCCCGATTCTGGCTATCCCGTCCCTCGAGTCTACTCAATACCACCTGTACAAACCCGAGCGGCATTCCACCCAAGGGCTCTTGTACCACTCC
>QQTW01001798.1_pt1 | contig 15298 bp, 8 predicted proteins | sample 1904831 | NCBI WGS metagenome assembly QQTW01 (sample SAMN09435610, study PRJNA476489) | Subsurface metagenome, whole genome shotgun sequencing project. | reverse complement strand
AGTGCGACGAAAGTTAAGGCCCATTCATCATGGTCATTCTGACGAAGGTTAGGACGATCGTCATCACAAGGACGATTGTCATCACAAGGATGATGATGACGGTTGGCGGGTTACTGTTGAGCTCCTCCATTTATTTTTGTCACCCGCGTGTGTCCCCGCATCAGTCCCCGGTAACTACGGTAGCTTGACTTAGTTTACCTACTTAGCTTGGCTTACCATAGAGCTTACCTGGCTTGGCTGGCTTAGTTTGACTAGATAGTTTCAATGAAGACGGGTTAGCGCCGATGCAGATAAATCATTAGAGCTACCATAAATTTTTTGGTTTGCATGATACGGTACGCTTAGCTCTGTGGTGGAATTAGATGTTCTGTTGTATTTTATTCAATATAGATCGATGGTGGAATGAACTATGGTGTAGCTATTACATATGGTTGTAGAGCTGTGGTTAGGTAGCTGGTATGTTAGAGACGTGGTAGAGACGTGATAGAGCTACCGTAGAGCTACAGTACGGTATGATATGGTATAGCGTGACATGAGAACTAGAACTACAGCATCTTTAGTATCATAGCCTATTAGAGTTACAGTTCCGAGTCGAGTCCATTTCAAGTTCAGTCCTGTCCTGTCCTGTCCAGTCAATTCAATCCAAGACGAAGCTTACTCACTTAGTTCTACCTAAGTTGACTGTTTAGACTTAACTTGTGCGTTGGGTACCATATTAGAGCTAGCCTCAGCTGAAGCCATCCCGTTCATCTATTTAGTTAGTTTTGACTTAGAGCTGGATTGCTGTGTTACTTCGACTTGGCTTGAGTATTACGGTATTTGTGGTGCAGTTGGTCTCGGCCGAAGTAGCCAGTAAATATTCTTACTTGATTTACGGTACTTCGTTAGAGTACCCTATGGCTTGACTCGTTCTATTGTAGTAGCTCTAGCTGAATGAAGCAACAAGGAAGCAATCTGGATATGGATTCGTTGATCATTAGACATGGTGATCGATATGGTATGGTATTCTTCGTTGAATGTGGCTACTCTACCTTTCTAGCTAATCCTCTTCCTCATCCTCCATGTTTCGTAGGAGCAATAGTAGCTATGCCATGAGACTTTACCACTCCATCCGCTCATCCATGAAGATAACGAGTGAACAATCCCATGCTTCTAGCCCTAACGATTGTCAACTCCACTGTGCATTCATCCGTCCAGCAACCATCAGAGCAACACATTCCTCGCTTTTCCCTACCCACCTCAACTCTTTCCCTCCATGCCGAGTACCTAGCTAGCAATGACCACCAATTCTCTCTCCACCACTGATAGGACTTCGAACAAACAAATGAAAAAAATCCATGGAAGGGGATGATTAGAAGACCGTGGAGTCGTTGAGAGAATGAAGAAGCAACGAACACCAGTTAACGATCATCCTCCGCCATAGATAGCACCTCCTCACGAATAGAAGAAAGGAAGAAAGAAGCAAGGGAGAGTATGAACAGAGCCCATACTAGACGACTTGAAAGACCGAAGGAGATGTTAGGATTAACCAGGAGTCAGTGAAGTTCCTGAGCATACCCCTTCAATAAATCTTCCAGGTCATCAATAAGGTTAGGGACGCCGGTGTTTTGCTGTTCGTTCTGTTGTTGTCCTTCCCCACTTCCATTTCCACCTCCTTTGGCGTTGTTGTTCCCTCCGCCAGTATCCTGTTGTGCTTCATGCCCTTGAAGGTCCTGTCCGTGGGTGTTGTTATCCCCGCTTGGTTCTTGTTCGATCGGTTCAGCTTGGATGACCCCTTCCGGCACGTAATTATATCCCATCATGGCAGCTCGCTGAAGTTGTTCTTCGAGACGCATCGTGTCTTCATCTTCGACAGCATCTTCGTAGACGTCCCCTTCTTCGTCATCTGTGGTGATTGAGCCCGCTTTAAGAGTAGTACCCGCTTCTTTTTCCCGACCATGTCCGTCTCGGTGGGAAATCGCTTCTTGAGTAAGCAGTCGTGTGTCGATAATGCTACTCGCGTGTTCATGCCCATGAGCACGGCTGCGGACAGGGAGAGAGTAGGTGTCGCCACCTCCGCCGATGATAGTACTGTCTTCGTTGGCGATGGATGGTACGGTCTCCGTGTGTTCACCCGCCCTGTCTTGATCTGTAGTAGTTGCAGAAGCATTCACATTCATTCCCCGGGTTTCGGCGATCGTCGCATTCGAAGCCGAACTCAGATCCACATCCATGGCACTGTCACCACCAGCATGCTCCTTCTCAGCTTCACCACCCTCCTTCTCCACCACATTCGCGCCAGCACTGGTCCCCACGTCGTCCCACGCCAGAAGCAGATCCTCGTCATCCCCATCCCCATTCCCATCCTTCTCTCCTCCATCATCCCACGCAAGAAGCAGATCATCGCCATTCAACCCACCCATACTTGGAGTCTCATCGGACAGATCCAACACCCTCACCCCTTCCTGCAACACCTTCATCACTCTCTCCTTCTCCTTCTGTTCCTCTCTCAATCGTCTCCGTTCTTCCTCGCGTCGCGCCTCACGTTCAACCATTTGCATTTCATTCAGGGCGACGGTATCTTCAGATGAACTAGCGAGTTCCATCCATTTGGACCCCTCACCGTCGCTGGCTCCTCTTTCTGCTCTTTCGCTCTCATCGTCGTCGTCTTCTTTGATGATTACTGATTCGTCGTCGTTGGAGTGGAGAAGTTGAGTAGTATGCCCAGTACCAGCACCAGTGGCTAGCTGCTCCGGATGACCGTAGGCTGTTTCGTACATGCTCCCATGGAACGATGGAACGAGCGACTCGCGATTGAACCCGTCGTTTGAATTCCCACCGTGATTCGCGGGTCGGATAGGTAGTGTCATCGTCGGGGCTGTAGAGCGGCGAGACGCTGGTCCGTAATGATAAACAGGCGGTGTATCCATTAGTGTCTCCTGCTCTTCGTCCTGGGGTTCTTGTTTGATTTCGAATTCCATCTCCTGGATTGTATCGCCGAGGAGTGATCTCTCTTGCCCTTGCTGATGGCCGTGGAATACATCTTGGTCCATGCTCTGGCGTGACAAACCATACCCACTTTGAGACTCATCCATACCTCGCATCATCACATCATCGTCATCACCACCGAGCGAGATGAAGCTACCTGGTCGACCATCCTCAACCGTATCACGCGTCAATCTCCCCTCGGTCGAATCCATCATACTCTCATCCCCTTCCTCTTCAGGCATGGGCATGCCCATCTTGCCCAACCAAGCCCGTACGGCATCATCTTTCCGCTCATCCGACCACCGCATCGGCCTCTTCGAAGGAGCCCCCGCTTTGCGTGTCTGGATATTCGCATGTCGTCTTCCGTCCCGATCTTGTTGATATAACGGTGGTGGCATCACTCTATTTCTCCCTCCTTGGTGATGACGGTACGGTCTTCCTCCTCGGCCACGATAATTACGTACATGTCCTCCACCCCTCTGACGACCGTGATGATAGCCACGAGGACGGCCATCACCGGCTGTATCAACCGTCCATCCTCCCTGCGAGGGACGCATCGAGGCGGAATTGGAGGAAGCGCCAGGTAGGTCAGACATGCCCTGCTCAACCATCTTGATCCGCATCATTGTCTCTGCGATAGCTTCGTCGGCGAGCTGCTCTTCGCGCATCCAGAGAGCACGGTCATGGCTGGCGGGATTGCGAAACTCCTCGCCCAGCGTCTCGATGAGACCAGCCCATTGCATCTTCCGGGTCTGACGCGCTTGGAGAAGGGCAGAGAGGTGGAGCTTGAGAGGGTGCTCTGGTGGAAGCTGTACGTTGCCCTCCTGAAGAGATGATGGCGGCATAATCGTACTGGGCACGGAATTGCTTTGGTGGAGAGATGGTAGAATTGGGCCGGGCAGTGGCACGGTCCTTGTCGGTCCGCCGCCCACGTAGGGAGACGCCAACGTGGTCGTGACGGGTCGTCCATATCCAGTTGCGTTGATTGGTCCTGGCATGGGCGTGACTGATCCTCCAACTCTACTCGAGTTGACAGACGCCGGCATAGACACGGGCCGAAAAGCCAAAGACACATCTCCATGCAGGTTCGATGCCCAGCCCACTTCCGCCGGAGGTGAAACTCGTCGCGGCATCCTGTCTTCATCATCATCGTCGTCGATGTGAGATGACTCGCTGGACATATCCTCCTCTTTGATCACCACTGGCGTCGACGGCGGTGCTACGCGTCGTCCATCTGAATAAACCAGTCGAGCTCTTTTCTGGGGACTAGCTTTCGATCCCCGTCTTGCTGCTGCGGCTGGTTCCTCGCTGGTTTGACGGTTGCTGTTGTCCGGTGCGCGTTCATTGGATGCACCACCACCACCTCCTCGGGACGAACGGATTCTCAAACCGGATGACCACCCGGAGTGACCGCCTCGGGATGGTCGACAGGTACCTCGCTGACGTCGGTTGGGAGCGGTTGATTCGTAATCCCCTTCTCCATTTCCTCCTCCGAACGCCAATTCATCTTCGGAAGAAGAAGAATCCACGTAGGCTTGGGGACGCTTGGAGAAGCGGGGGAGATTGGACAACGATGGCTGGTCAGGTGGACCGGGTGGCTGAGAGGCCGCCGCCATCGTGGCGCCCGATGAGTTGAGATGAACTCACTGGAGTTTGCGCATCAATGTTGGGTAGAGGTGAGAAACTTGATTGAGAATGACAGATGAGAAGAGTTGGGATCAAGGATATGGATGAACGAATAATTGAGATGCGTAGAATGAGATAAGTAGTTGAGTTGGATCGGTCAACTGCGATATCGACGATGACGATGATGATGACGATGAATGATGGTGTTAAGATGAACGATGCAGAAAAAAAAAAGAAAGCGTGGACTTCTCCACGTGGCTGGGATTAGGTCATCAAGAGATGGAAGAAGCCGTCAACAAACACCAAAAGGAGAGACTCGGGGAGTCCCGATGGAAAGAAGTGTTCGGGCAAACATTATAGCAGGCAATGGAATCCTTTGTTTAGTGACCTTGACGCATTGGTACACTGGGCTGACGCGGGATATGATATCGCATCCTACTTTACCAATAGGTTCCTAAGTTACAACATGGAGCTTTGCTGAACAGTTTCACGCCGGCATGAGTGAGAATGATCATATTGCGTAAGGTAAAATGGAATCCAGGCTTGAAGAACCAGAACCTGGGTTACGAAACAGTGCCGTTGATGGATCCAAAGGGAACTGAACGCCTGCCCGCTGGGCATGACATCAAAAGCGATCCTGAGAGCGGACATGAACGGCCTGGACTGTACCGTGTTGACTAGTTCACTGAAATCCACGGGCATACACGGTGCAGTCATGAGATGTCTGCTCATGAACTAGATTATCCACGGGATATACATACCGGCACGAATATCTGTGGGTCATCTTTATATCACCTCTGTTGACAGTGTTATCCTGTCTCTTATCCCATATGCCATTCATCAAAGACATCACTTTTCCAGCAGCATGATCTTGAACCGACATCAGCGGACATAGTAACTGTCTTGTAACTGATGCGTTGTAAATTGGCATAATCTGCAAGTGAATGCCTTGCCTTGACAATAACCTCCAGCACCGACATGTATGCAAAGTAGACTGGAACAGTCAATGAATGAATCCTGTCCTAACACTCACCGTATGGCTCTTCCGCCTGCCTTCATGATCATCACCATCTACACCCGATCGGATGCAAAGTCCAACACCTCACAGTCATCTTCAAAGAAGCCATCTTCGCCCACCCCTTCCCTCGCCCGTCGCCTGCGTCGGGTCGTAATGACGAGCTGCTCCGTCTCGTCGGCGTCTTTCCCACGCTGCAGGACGCTCTCCATCGGGCCCAGCAGATCTTGCTCGGGATTATCTCCGTCATGTTCGGTTGATGAGACACCCCCGACGTTGAGTCTCGTCGATGGAATCGGTCGACCAAACACCCATGGATCCGAGGTCAATCCTAGCTGCACGGCGAGATCGGTCGCCGTGCCCGGCTGCGCGGGATCCTCATAGGTAAATAGTGCCACGCGACGGTCGGTGTGGAAGGGTTGATACGGTGAGTTGGTTTCAATTTCGGCTTGGCTGAGCGGATGCTGGCGCTCGTAGCTACCTCTCGCGGCGGGCAAACGAGCACGGAGTTGCCAGTATCCAGTCACCGTAGCTGCGCCGGTGTCTGTGCCAGGCTCCTCCATCTCTAGCGAGCGTTCTTCGGACGACAAGCGCTGGTTGGTAACATTCGGCACCTGGTGCTCAGTCGACAACCCTCGGGTCAGAGACTGCCGCTTGCTCGCCTTCGACGTCGATGTCTTGATCCGGATCTCGTGGATCCTAACCATTCCATCACCCACCATGCCAATTAGTCCCGCTTCTTTCCCCGTCAGCCATTTCACGCATCCCGGATTGAGCGTGGCTCCCCCATGTGGAAGATGCAGCCGGTTCTCGCCGATACTCCGAAGATGATTGATGGTCTCGCTAGCCGCTCCCAGCGATTTACTCAGTCCATGAGCCATGATCCGACTGCTTTGCGCACCACGGGTACTGGTGGGCGATTCGGCCAACCCGCCTCCGACGGTGCCTGTGCCGCTGCTGCTTCGACGGCCTCGAGCGGCGGCCAACAGCGGCTGAGCGGTGTTGTTGACCATCTTGACGGCTGCTGAGACCGTATGACCAGCGGCTCCAGTAGCATTGTACAGCGCATTCCCTCGATTGACCCCCTTGTCATCCGCCACGGCCGTCATGCTGCGTGCCACTCGACGCGGTGGTGGCCATTGAAACGCACTGGCTGGAAGATCAAACATGTGCACCGTGCCCTTCTCGGTCACGATGGCCAGCCGGCCGCCCTCGGGAGCGGTCCAGACGACATCCACGATGCTCGCCGCCGTCATCCGTGAGAAATGTGCAACCTGACGGACGTGAGGTCCCTGTCGAACCGAAGTGCCCGGTTTAGTCGCCTTGGGACTCGAGGTCGGAAGATTGCTCTTTTCTAGTCCAATTCTCATCAGATCCCACACGAATTGAACGTCACCGTTCTTGCTGGCCGTGAGCAGTTGTAGACCACCGGGTGAAAACGACAAAAAGCTGCAGCCCAATGGCGCCTGGAAAGTAGCGATGGGAGTCAGTCGCTGTGCGGCCGAGTCGCTGGTCTTGTACAGCCGAGCCAGGTCCAGGATGGACACGAGGACGGGTTCGCTGCTCGCCTGCTGCTGTTGGTTGACATGAGCGTGGGTTGGTGGAAAGTTCTGCGTGTTGGTATACGTCTGAGCCGGATAAGGCCCCTCTCCGTGAGTCGGTCCATCGACACCGGGAACGGACTCAGTCTGCGTGGGCTTGTTCCAATAACTCCGCCAGGCCTGCCAGCCCTGATCACTGACCCATCTCGCCCCCTTGATAACCTCTTGCGTCACCTCTCGGGCCACTCGATTGAGAATACCATCTCCGTCGGGTGTGTCGACGGCGCAGGTGACCGAGGGCTGAGGTGGAGCAGTATGCGTCGACAGTCCAAGAGGTTTCGGATGGGTCGCCGCCAGTAACCGTTCGCCTTCGAGTGGCGAGTGAGACGATGGTTTGGCGGGAACGTACGCAAGCCATCGGTGGCCCAGAGAGAAGATGGGTCTCCCAGAGAGGGGATGTCCGGGTCTGCTGCTACTAGGAACCGAGGCATCGAGAGGGTTTGAGGGCGTGCTCGGCTGAACGGCCGTCCAGATCTTGGCCACACATCGGAAAGACAGCTCTTCTGGCAGCTGTTGGTTCAGCTCGAAGATCCAAACTTCGCCACTCGTTCCGGATGCGACGACCACATGTCCCGCGTTGGTATCCACTCGAATACTGCCGACCGGTGAGGGTATTGACGATCCTTGGCCGGCGTTAATGTCAATACTGACTGGCGGAGTGGCAAAAAGGACAGCAACACGCTCCTGTGTCTTCAAGGAGTAGACTTCGACGGTGGTCCGATATGATAAATTCTCGTGCGGGCGTTCATTTCCTCCAGAATACTGATTGGACCTTGCTGCGCTCGATGTCCGCGTCATTTGCTGTGTCAGAGGATAGTCGGGCTCCGGCGAAGACGTGCCCGGATTGTCCTGGCGTGGCGTTTCGCACGCTCCAAATATGGTGAGTACCACGAGCGGTCGGTGGTCATGCAGGCCATCTTGCCTCGCCCGTCGTGGGAGAAGTTTGGCTCCGATAACCTTTCCATGAAGCCCTTGCAGATGCCCGATGACGGCTAGTTGCTCTCTCTCGACGCGGAACACGCTTAAAGTGCCACTACCACCAACAAGCAAGACGTTGTCCACTTCATCCGATCCGTCGCCACCAGCCGAGACCAGGGTGTCGAAGGCATGAAACGGCTGTTGAGTGGTCGATGCCGATCTCTTCCCCCGCTTCCGCATCGCGATGGATGGTGCATGTGGAGCGGAGTAGAAGTGCGCCTGAGGATGATGGGGCAACGGGGGATCACCGGCATGGATGGTGTGCGGATGTTGCGAGAACATCGGTGGACGTCGAGAGAAGGACTGTTTTCGCGAGGTCACCGAGTGCGAGCGCATGCTGGACGCATGTTGGTAGCTTAATACTCGGTCCCTCGCATTCGGCGGCGATGGTAGCGGTGATACATTGATCCGATTTGTCGGTGATTGACGGTTTTCCACTGGAGGCGCCGCCGGAGAGCTATGCGGACTAGCTTGGGGCGGTCTGGAGACTTCTGGACGGCCATTGGGAGATCCTAGAAGTAACTTGTCCGGTGGAGCCAGCAGAGGATCGCCTAACACAGCTTCATCCTGAAGATGTTTTAGCATCTTCTCGAGCGATATCAAACCCGCTGGACGACCTACATCAGGAGGAGGTTCGGGAACGAAAGCGGACACCATATCATCAATGGGAGGAGCATCGTCGAGCAAACTGGGAGGCGGAAGAGGCTCCGCCGGCGCGTCTCCTACTACATCCACTGTAGGAAACTCATCGTCTGCTTTGACGACGGGAGACTCCCAATATTGAAGCGCAGGATCGGGCTCGGCCGGATCGTCTACCGGTGGGGTCGCAGAGAGACTGGCGGCATGCATCAGCACCTTGCCTGACAGGTCTAGCTCGGAAGGAACATGTGAGAAGTCGGGAAGCATTCTCGAGAGAAGATATGTCGGCTTGGTCGCAACCCATCAAATACTCCAGAATATGACGCCAGCATCGATGATCCTCATGCATATCAAAATAACTAATCTACTCACAGATCGTGCAGACCGGAGCTTGCCGGCGCTTCTTGATCGTCTGCCTTCTTAGCCTGCTCCGCCCGTAGCTTCGACGACGCGGCCTTCTTCTTCTTGGACTTCATGCGCGCCGGCGCAAGGCCCCAAGGGTCATGGCTCTCTCCGGCTGACTGCTGGGGCGTCGAGGGCATTCAAGCTGCGCCGGAGCGCCTCGATGAGCATGCACGGTTCGCAGTCGACGACTTTCACTCGAGGATGCTTCGGACGACGTCTGGTCTTGTTTGTGATGGGCGCAACACCGCAAGAACGAGGGGCGACGGAACTGATGCGATGCGCGTCGGAGCGCGAGCATTGGTCGTCGTACGAAGACGAGGACGAGTCCTGGTACCCCGCCGTGCCTGTACCTGTCAGGCGCCGGTGGTCAGGCCCCTCGAACAAGGGGAACACGCGGGACGGGCCAGATGGACAACAACCAGGTACTCGTGACTCGATGGCTCAACGGAGCGTCATCCCAGACCGGTTGCCATCAGCGACCGGGTTCAGATGACGGAGCAATACTCGTGCCAGTGGAGTGAGCGTCGAAGGTGCTGGATGGATAGTACTGCAAATGGAGCTAGGTTACTGCTGGTTGAGGGAGGAGCTTGGGCGTTGCCCCAGCTGGGCAGGATCTCCCAAACGCCCCCTGTCGCGATGAAGTCGCAGGTGGGGGTGCGGTCGGTCGCAGATTTGCGATGGTCGACGAAAATGTGACCATGCCCACGCCTTTTCGTCCCAACACCTGACCTCGATCTGTCTGAGAAATTCAATGTTAACCAAAACCACCGCTGATTGCAATTCAGTCGACTTTGAATCTCATTCGTGTTAATGAACATTACAGAGATGTAAATCTCACATACCTTATGGTTCGGGACTCTTTGTTGCTGGCAGAGCCGCATCTGGCAAGGAGCTCAGGGCCACCCTTCTTCCGAACTTGGTCACGAATGACCAACGATTTCCAGGATTGTTGTGGGGATAATCCTAATTGATGCCGACACAGCAGAAGATGCTGGAAGCTCACAGCATGTTTTGAGGGGATTAAGGCCGAGTCCAGGATGGTCCATATGAATTGGCTAGTAGGCTTCGAATTGTCGATATCATTTGAATATGGCCCGCTTTGGGAGATGATCCCCGATAATCCAATATCATTGCCTGAATGAAATCCGACCATCCACGACTCCTAACCCCTCGAAACCCTTTCGAGTACCTGCTTGCGTAGAATGATCCAGTATCTCGCATTGTTGACCCCATCACGCCTTCTTCTTTCCTGCTGCTTTGAGGGCCCGTTTTCGATTGCTTCGAATCATGACGACGCTTAGGAAGGAGCCCACGACAGCACCGCCGAGCAATATCAGAATCACCGGGATCCGGATAGCCCACACTCGCGGTGGAAACAAGTCGTGCAAAGGATGGCCTGGATCGACAAAGGGCTATGTAATACATCGATTCGATTACCAATCAATCAATCAATTGACTCGAGAAAAGGGGCGTTTTATACACATACCATCAACAGCGTCCAGACCGTATAGTAGAGAAAGACGGCCGAGGCGACTATGAGCATAGCGAGGCCCACCAATATATCAAGCTGTGCGTAGCAGAATCAGCAAATCGATAACGATTATTAATTACTTTGGATCTTACCATGATGGCAATTATGATAAGGAGCGTCGGTGAATACAAATCTCGAAAGAGTGATGTCGTCTGATCGTGGAGGTGTGTCTCTTCACGTGGCGGGATTGATAGATTTTCGAAGAAATTTCCAAGACGCGCTTCTCTCCCCCGCAAAACATCTTCTCACTCACCTCCCACCTCACTCGAACATCCACGACACCTGCAAGACACACATCGACTGTGAATATATCACTTCAAAATCTCCTCAACTCATCAGTCTAGTCATGGCCGACTCGGTCGTGCTGCAGTCGGCCGTCCGACTGCCCACCCCTCCTCCACCAGACGCATTCCCAGACTATTCCTCGCCCATCACCAGACGCAAGCGGTCACCACCATCGCGCTCGCCCTCACCTGTCCGTCGTCGCTCGCCACCGCGACAATCATCTCATCATGCCGGCCCATCACTGCCGGATATCGACCCACAACGAGCGGCCGAGCGAGAGACACAGCTGGCAGAACGTCTCCGACGGCGCGAAGTCGAAGCACCACCTCCGAAGATCCTCACCGACGAAGAGAAACAGGCCCTCGCCAAAGCCGAGTACGAGCGTCTACTCAATGTCCGTTCGGGAGGGACGTACATCCCGCCGGCGCGACTGCGGGCGTTGCAAGCGCAGATTACCGACAAGTCCAGCAAAGAGTACCAGCGCATGGCATGGGAAGCGCTTAAGAAATCCATCAACGGACTGATCAACAAAGTCAACGTGTCGAACATCAAGCACATCGTGCCGGAGCTGTTCAATGAGAATTTGATCCGCGGACGGGGTCTGTTCTGTCGGAGCATCATGAAAGCCCAGGCGGCCAGTCTCCCGTTCACGCCCATCTACGCGGCCATGGCGGCGATCGTGAACACGAAGCTGCCTCAGGTGGGGGAGTTATTGCTCAATCGACTGGTCGTGCAGTTTCGAAAATCATTCAAGCGGAAAGATAAAGCGGTGTGTCTGTCGTCGACGACGTTCATTGCGCATCTGTGCAATCAGCAGGTGGTGCACGAGATGGTGGCGGCGCAGATGTTGTTGTTGCTCCTGCACAAGCCGACGGACGATAGTGTCGAGATTGCCGTCGGGTTGACGCGAGAGGTAGGCCAGCATCTGGAAGAGATGAGCCAACCGATTGCTTTGGCGGTGTTTGATCAGTTTCGAAGCATCCTGCATGAAGCGGACATCGACAAACGGGTGCAGTACATGATCGAAGTGCTGTTTCAGGTGCGCAAGGACCGATATAAAGATAATCCGGCGATCAAGGAGGAGCTGGATCTGGTGGAAGAGGAAGACCAGATCACGCATCGAGCCAGCGTGGAGGACGAAATTGACGTACAGGATGGATTGAATGTGTTTAAATTTGATGACAAGTGGGAAGAGCATGAGGAAGCGTATCGAAAGTTGAAGGCGGAGATTTTGGGGGAGGATGATGATGATGACGAAGGTGGCAGCGAGGATACTTCGGACGAGGAGGACGAAGAGGAAGCGAAAGAGGAAAAGGCCATGGAGATCAAAGACCAGAGCAACACCGATTTGGTGAATTTGCGACGGACTATCTATCTGACCATCATGTCGAGCATCGATTTTGAGGAATGCTGTCACAAGCTGATGAAGGTGTGTATATCCCATCTGCCACACACTCCTAAACACTCCATGGATGCATTAATGCTAATCGGTGTGTAACAGGTCAATCTCCCACCCGGTCAAGAACCAGAACTCCCCTCGATGATCATCGAATGCTGCTCGCAAGAACGAACCTATTCCAAATTCTACGGCTTGATCGGCGAGCGGTTCGCGAAGCTGAATCGACTGTGGACGGAGCTTTTCGAGGCTGCATTCGGGAAATATTACGACACGATCCACCGGTATGAAACGAATCGGTTGCGGAACATCGCTCGGTTCTTTGGGCACATGCTCAGCTCGCATGCGACGGGCTGGCACGTGCTATCCATCATCCATCTCAACGAAGAGGAAACGACATCGAGCAGTCGAATCTTCATCAAGATCTTGTTTCAAGACCTGGCGGAGGGTCTGGGGATGAAGAAATTAAAGGCGCATCTTCAGGAGGATAGTGTTCGGATGAGTCTCGAGGGATTGTTTCCCAAGGATGGACAGAATCCTAGGAATACGAGATTCGCCATTAATTATTTTACCAGTATCGGTATGGGCGAATTGACCGAGGACATGAGAGAGTATTTGAAGAATCTGCCTAAAGTGGCTCCTCCCGCTCTGCCTCCCACTGGTGGTGCTGCAGCGAGAAGTGAGAGCGATGCGAGCTCGGTGTCGAGTTATACTTCGTCGTATACTGGGTCTTCGAGGTCGGTGTCGAGGTCGGTATCAAGAAGTCGGACTCCGTCGAGATCACGATACGATCGTCGGGCTCGTTCACCCTCGCCTCCTCGTCGAGGAGTTCGAGCACGAGACGATGAAGATAATGAAGATGATCGAAGAGGAAGAGGTAAAGGGAGAGGAGGGAGAGGAGAGAGTTACTCTCACACTCCCTCGCCATACCCGCGAGCTGGTCGTCGTCGTCCATCGACACCCGGTTCGGGACCATCTGGACGAATTATACCAAAGGATCCTCGACGTGGTGGTGGTGGTGGTGGTGGTGGTGGACGTGAACCAAGTCCGCCGCCTCGAAGTGCACCAAGTCCAAAGAGAGGAAGGGGAAGATATTCTTCAACATCTCGATCATATTCATCCTCGAGATCTCCATCGTCAACGAGAAGAGGCGGCCGAGCAACGAGAGGTGATTATGCGTCCAAGCGGAGATATGACTCCTCGAGATCTCCATCCCGCTCAAGATCGAGATCTAGATCTCCCGTTCGACCCCGACCGAGCTATCGAGACGTGGATGATGACAGAAGAGGAAGAGATGACGGAAGAAGGGACAACGGGAAAATGAGGAAGAGAAGGAATACGTCGTCCCCATCTTCCTTCGATGATGATGGTTACTCTTCACATGAGAAGTATGGCCAAAGGAAGGGTTCTGGAGCGGGTATCAAACCGAGGACAAGGCCATCGAGAAGATCTAGATCGGTGACTCCGTTTGCGAGTCGGTCGAGGTCGAGGTCTAAAGACGGAGACCGTCGCCGACGGAGGGGTTAAATCAGATGGATAACCCGACTTTAATAAGACAATGAACAGTCGGCTAGTCAGTCGATGGATGCATGGTTTGGACTGGTTACCAGTCACTGTTTACTTATCCCGGCCTAGAAGAGAAAAATAAGGATAGCTTGCCCTGTGTCAGGTGTCCTTGCTTTGAAGATAAGGATGGCTTGAACTGGTTGCTTTCCAGGCATGGAGGAGGATAGGCATAGCTTGAACTGGACTGACTACTTATCCCGGCCTGGAAGAGAAAGATAAGGATAGCTCTCGCTCGCTCCCTGTAATCAGTCTCCTCAGGTACGCTAGCACTACATGCAAACAGTATATTGCTTTCCCTCTCTGTATCCACCTTATCGAGTACTTAGGATGTTATCTCCCCGTTAGCAGATAGCTACCTGTCTACCCGTATCAATCCAATACATCGTCATTTTTGCCATTGCAGCCATCAACTACAGTGCGTATAAAGCAGTCAAACATCACCTGATTCAGAACAAATATCAGAGCAGACCCCATCGACGTTTTCATCTCCGTCCGTACCTTACGAGAAATGATGACTCCAGCAAGCAAGCAGGTAGGTGTCTTGCTCGAGCGAGCCTGTGTATGCATACTATTCAGAAGAGTGACATTTCAGCTTCTGGATGCAGAATGCAATGCTAAACTTAGGCTCATAAACTGAGAAACTCTACTCCGTAACGAAGCTCATTTTGATCAAACCTATTTGAGAAGACTGAGCTTAGCAGAGCAAACCACCAGCTCAATCAACTCCAGACCGTACCGGGAAGCCCCCAAACTAGGCAATGATTCCAATCCCATCCACTACACCCTACCAACCAACCCAGGAAGAAAAGGGCAGCCCAGACTGTCTATCCATGTATGTGCTCCCTTCAGCCCTCGAATGGATGATGATGCAGTGCTAACCCGTAATAGACAGAGAAATACTCCGAGAAGCTCATTTTTTTAGACCACTTGAGCTAGTAAAGCTAGCTCAGCAGAGTAGAGTAGATTTAGAGCTCAATAGGCTAGAAAGGGAAATGGGATAGGTAAAGTTTAGAGGAGTTCAGTAGAGAAGACTAGTTAGCCTACAGTAGCTCAAGCACAACCAAGACACAGCAGACTGTACTGGAACCGACTTCATCCAATCGGTCCAGGCAAGTCCAAACCAGTCCAAGCCAGTCCACACCAAACCGAACCGCGCAATGCTCACAGACCCACAAAACCAAATCAGAGAACAGAACAGAGGAGAAGAAGAGATCAGACCAGACCAGACCAACTCAGATCAGACTATCCATCCATCCAGTCGTCCCTCCATCTAGATACTTGCTCCCCTT
>QQTW01001797.1_pt1 | contig 15302 bp, 10 predicted proteins | sample 1904831 | NCBI WGS metagenome assembly QQTW01 (sample SAMN09435610, study PRJNA476489) | Subsurface metagenome, whole genome shotgun sequencing project. | reverse complement strand
CCATTAGTCGTAATGCAGCGGAGATGCCCACCCGATTGCTTTCATCCCTCTGCGCTGGGTTGGCGCAGCAGTATCTAAAATTAATGGCTCAAGTTACGAATGTCGAAGCCGCACAAGAATTCTGCGGCTCGATGCAGCAGCTACCACCTACGACACAGCGAGATATCTTGGTACTTGCCCCAGTTGCCATGCGGGAACGTTTGGTGAATCTGATGGCTCAAGTCCAGTTAGAGCGAGGGCATGACGGTCAATTGATTGCTTATGGCAGCCGAGTTAAAGATGTTAGCGATCTCGGAGTGCATAGTTGGGCTGGATTTGTAGTGGAAATTGGCAATGGTAAATGCGTTGTTGTTGGAGATAATGGTGTAGTGCATTTACAGGTTAATGCCTGCCAATTAGCAGTTTGGCAGCAACCACCAGCGATTAAAGATAGTGGTTCTTAGCTGACTAATATGCCACTTTAAGCGCTCCGCTTAAATATTAACAAATAAGTCAACCTAACACGGTGGAAAATGCTGTAATAAACAGATTTAGAATACTTTTAGATAAAAACTGCAAAATGCCCTATGTCTTTACCTTTTGCTAAACTTGAAGCGTGTGGGGGCAGCGATACCAATTACGATTTTCTGCTCAACCGCGACCTAATTAGTATTGGTCGCGCACCAGATAACAATCTTGTTTTGAGCGAATCAGGCGTTTCGCGTCACCACGCTCAAATTCTTAAAGAAGCTGACGGTTATGTTATTACTGACCTGGGCAGTTCCTCTGGCACGTACATAAATAACCAGGAACTGTCGCCTCGCACGCTTCACTCTTTAGCTGATGGTGATGTTATTCAAATAGGAGCCTCTCAGTTAAGATTTCGCACGTTTAATACGCAAGCTCCTGAAACTACTTCTACTAATCACCCTTTACCCCTACAAAACACAGTTATAGCCTCGCAGCCAAAATCTGCCGCGAGTACGGTTGTTTTAGCTGCGCCTAATATACCTATACTTCGTGTGTCTACACCTAAATGGACGCAAGACTTTCCCCTAGAGCGGAACAATCTTGTTATCGGACGAGCTTTTGAGAGCGATATTGCTATTGATGCACCTGTCATCTCAGTCAGACATGCTGAAATTAGAAAGTGCGAAGCTGGCTATGAGATTGTTGACTTAAATAGTAGAAACGGTCTAGTTTATGACGGTCGTCAAATTACTCAAAAAATCCTAGCTGATGGAGATGTGTTCTACATTGGTTCGGTTGTGATGCTTATGTATCAAGCCGTACCAGCAACGGAAGCATCAGCACCGATAAAGCGATTGGAACTTGGCGGCAGGACTAATTTTAGCTTAGGACGCGATTCTGAAAACGATACTGTTATCGATCACCTAGCAGTATCTAGGTTTCATGCCCGCATCCAACGTCAGGAAGGCTCCCTAGTAATTACCGATCTAAATACAACTAATGGCACTTTCGTCAACGGCAAGCAAATTGAGCGCGAGCGCGTACTTAAAACTGGCGATGTTGTCCGCATTGGACCGTATCGCCTTGTTTTTAATATAGATGAAACTCTTGTATGTCAAAACGAAGAAGGCAACCTCCGCTTAGATGCGCTGCATTTAAATAAAGTTGCTGGCAAGGGTACGATTGTTCTAAACGACATATCTCTATCTATCTTGGCGCGAGAATTTGTCGCAGTCGTTGGTGTCAGCGGCGCGGGTAAATCCACGCTATTAGATGCACTTAATGGCTTTCGTCCGGCAACAAGTGGAGTAGTGCTTGTTAACGATATCGACCTCTACAAAAATTTCAACGCCTACCGCACCGAATTAGGCTACGTCCCCCAAGACGATATTATTCATCGGGAACTAACTGTTGCCCAAGCGCTTGATTATGCTGCCCAACTCCGCATGCCAGCAGACACGACAGCCGCAGAACGTCGCCAACGCATTCAGGAAGTCCTTGCAGATTTAGAATTAACCCAACGCCAAGGCTTGGCGATTAGAAATCTTAGCGGCGGTCAGCGCAAGCGCGTGTCTATGGGAGTAGAACTACTTACTAAGCCAAGCCTCTTCTTTCTAGACGAAGCCACCTCCGGTCTCGATCCGGGAACGGAAAGTCAGATGATGAAGTTATTGCGGAGGCTAGCTGACCAAGGACGCACCATTTTACTAATTACGCACGCTACCAAGAATGTAATGATGTGCGATCTGGTAGTTTTCTTAGCTAAGGGCGGGCGCATCGCCTACTTCGGTCCTCCCGAAGCAGCCCTTACCTATTTTGGCGTTAGCGACTTTGATGAAATTTACTCTAAAGTAGAAAGCGAACTGTCGCCGGAGGAGTGGCAGTCCCGCTATAAACAATCGCCTCAGTATCAGCAGTATGTTGTTAACCGACAGCGCAGTTTCGAGCAGCTAGACACTGAAGGTTTGCGCTTGCGCCCGCAGCAACAGCAGCCAGGCTCTGGGCTAAAACGCATTTCTGCTTGGCAGCAATTTCTGATTTTATCCCAGCGCAATCTTGCCACGCTTATAAGAGATCGAGCTAGTTTGGTGTTAATGCTAGCATTAGCGCCAATTTTAGGACTGCTAGACTTTGTTACCTGGCAGCGCAATTTATTTAATGTTCGTGACGGCAATGCGGGTCAAGCTCTAACGATGCTCTTTGTGACGGCGCTGATTGCCGTAATGGTTGGTAGCCTCGCTACAATGCGCGAAATTGTTAAAGAGGTAGAAATCTACCGTCGCGAACGCATGATTGGGTTGCAAATTGCTCCTTATATCTTGTCAAAAGTTTGGATTGGTGTATTACTGGCTCTTTATCAGGCTGCTGTCTTTCTATTAGCGAAGAAGTTAGCTGTAGATATTCCAGGCGGTTCTCAAGTCCTGCTGAGTATGTACGTCACGTTAGTGTTGACGACGATTGTAGGCATGGTGATGGGGCTTTTGGTTTCGGCTCTCTCGCCAAATCAGAACATGGCTCCTTTGCTGACGATTCTTTTTCTGGTTCCCCAAATTACGTTTGGCGGTGGGATGTTGCCTGTAAAAACTTTTGGACTGCCTGGGCAAATTATTAACCAAGTTTCGATAACAAAGTGGTCTTTCGAGGCTTTGGTGACTACTACAGGTTTAGGTCAAGACGTAGCTAAAGATCCTTGTTGGCAACTACAAGAAGCAGACCGCAAGCAACTTACTGAAGTGCAAAGGAATAAATGCGATTGTTTAGGCGCAAACCTATTTACACGCTGCACCTTTCCTGGCATCCAAGCTAGGTACGACCCAGCAGTTGATGAGCCGCAACCGCAGCAGCCAAAAGATCCTGGCGAACCGCCCCAAAAGCCAGAGCTACCTAGAAGTCAGTCTTTTAAGGCACAGAACAACTATCAACAGGCTACGAAAGATTATCAAAATAATCTAGAAGCTTATCAAGAGCGGATTAAAAAATACAGACGAGCAACAACCTCTTGGCAAGAAAATTATACTAAGTGGAAAGAGAAGTACGCCAGTGCTATTAATGGTGCAGAAGGCATTTTAGACAGGTTTTATGGCGACTACGGTGGGACGTTTGACGTTAACGTTACTAGACATTGGGGAATGCTCGGTCTAGAGATGGTAGTAATGTTTGGCGCACTTATTTGGGTGCAGAAGCGCAAGGATATACTTTGAGATTTAATTTATGAGCAATTCTAGGCAGGGTCTTCCAGGTAATAAAATAAATAGCTCGGCAATGCTTACACTCTGCGTACCGCCTGATAGCGCTAGTAAGCAAGAGCGTTATTTTCTTTCTCCTGCTGAGGAGACGGTAGTTGGTCGCGCTCCTGAATGTGGAATTGCGCTAGATCCGAGCCGATACCCTACAGTTTCTCGGTATCATGCCAAAATTCGCCTGCTGGCAAACACCTCAGAGCCAGGTTGGGAAATTTGCAATCTCAGCACTACTAATGGCACTTACATCAATGGCAAGCAGATAAGTGAATGTCACGTCTTGCAGCCGGGAGATATTGTTACTTTTAGCTGGAAGGGTCCTGAGTTTTTATTTGAGTATCAAGCGCTTGCTGCTACTGTTTTTATTGAATCTGAAGCAGCCCAATTACAAGAGCAAAAATTATTAGCGGCTAAGTCAAAAAAACAGCAAGATGAAGCAGAAACTCGCTTGCCAGTTGTAGCTCCCGTTCCAGTAGAAGTGCCTGCTAGCTCAATAACACAAGAGAGTAGCGCCCAAGCTAGCTTACCTGTTCCTCCAGTTGCTAAAGCTATTGAGGAAACTTCAGAAGTTGAGCCAGTACAACCGCAGCTAGAAGTAGAACCTAGTCCTCCAACCGAACCTACAGCATCAGCTTCAAATACATCTATCCCCTTAAAACCTCCAAGCACTCCAGAAGCTAGTTTGTCTCCTCCTACTGCGCCAATAGTAGCTGAACCCGCTCTAGTAGAACCACCGCGCGAAGCAACAACTACCCTGTCAGTAATAGTAGTCGAGCAAGCTGCTCCAGAATCGGTTGCACTAGTTGAAACTATTTCTCCTCCTGCTTCTGTTAGTCAAATTTCACCAAAGCTTCCAGCTAGTGGCAGAAACTTATGGAAATTGAATGCAGACGAAATTATTTGTAGTTTTTCCGGTCACTCGGATGTAGTTCGTGCGGTTGCTTTTAGCCCAGATGGACAGAAATTAGCTAGTGCAAGTGCCGACAAGACTATTAAGCCGTGGGACCTCAGCATCGGACAGGAAATTTGCACGTTATCCGGTCATAAGCTGGGGGTAAATGCGATCTGTTTTAGTTTTGACGGTCAATTGCTTGCTAGTGGGGGTGCAGATAAAACAATTAAGCTGTGGAACCTCAACACCAAAGAGGAAGTTTCCTCCTTTGCTGGTCATGCCTCTGCCATAAATGCAATAGCTATTAGTCCTGATGGTCAGACTTTGGCTAGCGGTAGCGCGGATAAGATTATTAAGCTGTGGAATCTCAATACAAAAGAGGAAATTTGCACTTTATCTAGCCACAAGCTGGGTGTAAGTGCAGTGGCTTTCAGCCTAGACGGTCAAATTCTTGCTAGCGGTAGCGCGGATAAGACAATCAAGCTGTGGAATCTCAACACTAAAGAGGAGACTTCTTCACTAAATGGGCATCGTTCGTCGGTAAATATGGTGAACTTTAGCCCAGACGGTCAAACCCTTGCTAGCGGTAGCGAGGACGCGACGATTAAGCTATGGAATATTAGTACGCAAGAGGAAGTTTATACGCTTATAGGACGTTCGTGGCAGGTTGGCGCGGTTAGTATCAGTCCAGATGGACAAACATTTGCCAGTGGCAGTCAAGATAAGACAATTAAACTTTGGCAAGTATAATTTACTAGCACCTAACTGCTGCCACGAAATAATCGCTTTGGGGATCTCTGTTAGGGGCTGTAAGAGAGGCTGAAGTGCAATCCGTTATCTTGGAGACTATCGCTTGGTTTTTCAATGTCTACAAAAGGAATTCCATAGTCGAGCCTAACGTTAAAGTTGCGCGATGGCTGCCATATCAGTCCCAATCCAGCACTCGCTAGGAATGGATTATTAGGATTAGCGTCTTCGTTCCAGATTTGACCTAAATCGACAAAGGGGGCAAGTTGAAGGGTCGGAACTCGCCGTTGATTGCGGAGTAGAGGAATTCGACCTTCTAGCGATACTCTAAATCCGTTGTCGCCAGAGCGGGCATTTTGGCGATAGCCGCGTAGCGATTGACCTCCACCAATAAAAAACTCGTAGAAGGGTGGTACATCATCGGGTGATAACTGTACGTCACCTTGGACAATTAGCAAGTTATCGTTGCCTAGTTGTTGAACTCGTTGCACTTGACCTAACCAACTAAAAAACCGCCCGTCTTGGTTTGGCTCGGAACTGATTGTAGCATCGAATATATCCAAGCCAAGGCTAAATTGAGACTGTACAGCCCAAGCTCCTTGAGTATCTCTGTGGGTATAATCTTGACCAAACTTGAGTACGCGGGTACGGGAATTATTACTGACAAGTGGAATACCGTCAAAAGCAAACGAGCTTTCATTACCTTGTAATGCAAAAGCTAGAGACAAAGCAAATTCTTCTCGGAGGGTTCGCTTTAAAGGTTGGCGATAACTCAATTCATAAAAATCTAAACTACCTCGGCTATCAGTGTTAGCAAATGCGGGAGGATTGACAAGCTTATTGTTATTAGGTGCGACGCGCAGTTGGATTGTGCCGTTCATTGGGTTGAGCGGAGCGCGATAGGTGAAGTCATAGACATTAGATGCAGCGCGGTCAAAATCTCCAAAGTTTGTACCTGCGTAGTAAGACAAAGAGATTTCATCGCCAATTCCTGTGGGATTACGGTAGCGCAAGGAGGCTCCAACTCGTTCTGGGGCAATTCCAGGAGGAGAATAGTTGTCTACGCTAAAAACACTGGCAAAGCGCTCTGCTTCTTCAACTCTAACGGTAAGAATGCTTTGACCTAGCTGAGAACCAGCGCCTAGACTAGCTTCTACGTTTTCAAATAAAGGGTCAGTTTGCAGCAATCTAAGTTGTTCTTCTAATTTAGTTGTATTGAGCGGTCGATCTACTCCCAGACGGACGCGATTTTCTACATAACCGCGATTTAAATTTCTAGTTCCTTCTACCTGTATTTTCTCTAAGCTACCCTCAATTACCCGGATTTGGACGGTTCCGTTGGTGATTACTTGGTTTACTAAAACGGCTCTTGAGGTGATATAGCCTTTGTTTAAGTAAAGCTGAGTAATGGCATCGGCAGCACTCCTCAACTGTTCCAAGGTCACGGAGCGTCCTTCTAAAGGCTGCACGATCTTGTTAATTTCTTCTGGAGCGAGAATAGTATTACCTACAACCTCTATATTGCGAATGAAAACGTTTTGCGGTGGAAGGTTTGGCTCTGCTGGGGGAGTTGGGGGGGTAAGAACTGGAGGAGGATTTTCTGGTAATGGCGTTGGGGTTGGGAGCGGTTGAGGAAAGCGATCTCGGTTGGGGTCAGGTTGTGGGTTTATGGTTGGTGCGGGTAGGTTTTGAGCTACTTCCCCTGAGGTATTGGATGTTGCAGTAGCACTTGGTGTATTAACTGAAGGATTTGTAGCAGCGTAGCTCGGTAAAGCTAAAACCGTAAAAAATACGCTAGGAACTGTTAGACTCCATTTAAAAATCGTAAACTGTAACTTCCAATACATGACACTATTATTATTTATTGATAGTTTGTTACACAATTTTGAGACATCTATCATCGGATAGATGAAATTTGCAGAATTTCTTTACAAAGAAATAGTTGTCTTTATGCGAATATCTATATAGAAATTTGGTTGTTTGATGTAGATGCTGCACAGAGGCTAGAAGGAAGCCTTCGTTGTAAAATTTTACGGTATATAATTATACTTAAATATTTAAGTGAATAGCAAGTTTTTAAGCTTTTGTATATAAAACTATAAAGGAAAATATCGATGAAACCGATAGAGTTGTTACTAGCAACGCTGCCTTTGTTAGGAGCGCTTTCCGTAGAGCAAGTCCAAGCGCAAGTTGTGACTCCAGCCACCGATGGAACAGCCACCACCGTCACCACCAACGGCAACCAACTAGACATCAGTGGCGGACAAACTTCTGGTGACGGCGCTAACTTATTTCACAGCTTCGAGCAGTTTGGACTTAACCAAAGTCAAATTGCTAACTTTATATCTAATCCTAATATTCAAAATATCTTAGCGAAAGTCAGTGGCGGCGATGCCTCCGTCATCAACGGCAAACTTCAAGTTTCTGGCAGCAACGCCAACTTTTTTTTGATTAATCCGTCAGGAATTATCTTCGGAGCGAATGCCAGTCTAAATCTCAATGGTGCATTTACTGCCACCACAGCAAACGGGATTGGTTTTGGCTCTAACTGGTTTAGTGCTACTGGTGCTAACAACTATGCAAGTTTAACAGGAACGCCTAGCGCTTTTGCCTTCACGATGGAGCAGCCAGGGGCGATTGTCAACGCTGGCAACTTAAGTGTAGGAGAGGGAAAAAATCTCACCCTCCTAGCAGGAACGGTGGCGAATACTGGACAGCTAGACGCTCCACAAGGTGCAATTACAGTAGCTGCTGTACCGGGAAAAAGTATAGTGCGTATAAGTCAAGCAGGGAATGTACTAAGCTTAGACGTTCAACCAATGACAACAACTAGCACTCAGCCGAACAATTGGACAATGCCAATACTATCATTACCGCAACTACTGACGGGTGGTGGCGGAGGTAATGCTACGGGGTTAGCAGTCAACAGCAATGGTCAAGTTGAACTAATTGGCTCTGGCATCGGAGTAGAAAATGGTGATGTCCTAATAAAAGGAGATATTGACACATCATCTTCAACAAATGCTGGTGGTTCCGTAGCTTTATTTGCTCATAGAAGTATCACAGTTACAGGAGATATTAAAACTACAGGTCTAGATGAATCTGAATTTAATAAATTCCTCAGTGGCTATGTAGGTTTAACTGCTAATAAAGGAGATATTGAATTAGGAAACATTACGACTGGGAGTGGCGGCTCTGTAAAATTATCAGCTATAGGTAATATCAATGCAGGTAATATCAATGCAGGGTATTTTGTAGATCCTAGCAGCATTGACACATCTGTACAATTGTCTTCTTCTACAGGTAATATTGTGGTTGAGACTATTGACGCAGGACCTGGCGGTATTAACGTAATAGCATCTGGGATTTTTCAAGCTAAAGGAAAACTTCCTGTAAGTTTCTTTCCAGAGGAAGCAGTTAAGATTAAGGATAGTCCAGAATTGATTAATTTTCTTGAAGCTCAAGGAATTCCAAGAGAACAATTGATTAATTCTGAAACAGAAGTTGTAGTAGTTAGAGAAGACATTCCAGTTAGTATTATTGTTAGACCTAAAGATGGACGTGGTAGTATTATAATCCAGCATACAGATGCTTCCAAGATTGATGATCCACTTAGCAATGACCGCATTATTATTACCCCGCCTGATGAACCTTTTAAGGTAGGTCCTACTATTACTAAAGTAGGTGAAGGATTTAAACTAGAAGATGGGGTTACTGCTCTTGAGGGTTTCGACCCAAGTTTACAGCGCCAAGATTTCCGTATTATAAGGACTGAAAGCTACCGTACAACAGACCTTTCTAATGACAATAGCAGTGGTACTGCTGGAGCTATTTTTGTTGGATTTGGAGGTGATGCAGGTTTAGTGTCATCTCTTTTAGGTAGAACATTCGGTAGTGGCGGTACTGGTGGTACTGGCACTGGTGGGATAGTTACTAACCCTGGTAGCGGCAGTACAGGTAATAGCAGTGGTGACAGTGGCACTGGTAACGGTGGTAATAGTGGAGTAGTCATTAACCCTGGTAGAACAAAACCTGATAGCGGCAGTACAAATAATACTAGTGACACTACAAATGACACCGACGACAGTAGCGAAGATAATCAAAGATTAAATCAGCAAACACAAACAGCAATGAGTCGTCAGTCAGAAACTCTAGACTTTGGAATTTTGGTACTAGACAAGTCACTTGTCGCTAGTCTTGAATCAACTGGTCATGCCACTAGACTCTCGGTTGGCAGCGATGGTAATGGCGAACTCACAGGGTCGGACTTAGAAGCAGAAGAAGAAAAGAAAATCAGTCTAAATCAACGCCTATCCACCTATCCTGGAATCTACCTAACTGACAACAGCTATGGAAATGTTCAGAAGTAGTGTAGTGAGGAGAAGACATTGCATCGATACTTGGCGCATCATGGTTTTGATGGTTGTGTTGATGCCTGTCATATTCCTAGCAGTAACACCTGTTGCCGCACAGCAGGTGTTAGCTCAGACCCAAGATGCTCGTAAAGCTCAAGCAGACCTGTTGTTGCAACTTTGAAGCTAAAACCTATGCGTTTGAGAGAGTTTTCTTTATTTCCTCCTAATACCACCTATCGAAACACCCTCTTCAAGGTGTCTAGTATTTTCGTAGTTCTGCTACTAACAGCAAATCCAGTTAACTCGCAAGAGCCGCCAAAAACCCTACGTGTAGCAACCAAACCGTTGGTTCCCTTTGTCTTCGAGCAAAACGGGCAGTATGTTGGTTTTAGCATTGACTTGTGGCGTAGTATAGCTGATGAAATAAATGTAAAATCAGAGTTTCAACAAGCACAGACAGTCAACGAGCTAGTAGAGCGAATAAACACTAAAAAAGCTGACGTAGCAGTAGCCGGAATGACTATTAGCGCCGAGCGGGAGCAGGTGATAGATTTTTCTCACCCATTCTTTGAATCGGGATTGCAAATTCTTGTTGTAAATCGCTCAGAGTCAGGAATCGCCAGCTTTTTCTCTTTCCTTTTTTCATCTACATTGCTGCAAGTAATTGGCGGACTTTTGCTAGTCATTCTAGTTGCCGCTCATCTACTGTGGTTATTTGAGCGTCACGAAAATCCCGAAATGTTTCCCAAGTCATACCTTCCGGGAATTTGGGAATCTTTTTGGTGGTCGGTAGTAACCGTCGTTACCGTTGGCTATGGCGACAAAGCCCCCAAAGGAGTCGCTGGTAGGTTAGTTGCAATAGTTTGGATGTTTACTGGTCTTATCCTCATATCTTATTTCACAGCTTCTGTAACAAGTGCGCTCACCGTACAACGATTGACAGGTAGAATTAGCACTCCAACTGACCTTCTAGGCAAGCGAGTAGCAACTGTTAGTGGCAGCACCGCCGCTAAGTACGTAGACGAACAACCAATTGCCGTATTTAAATACGAACAAATAGCACAAGCCTACCAAGCTCTAGAACAAGGACGAGTTGAAGCAGTAGTGTATGACTCACCAGTTCTGCTTTACCACGCCTCTCACGCAGGCAAAGGCAAGGTGCAAGTTATCGGTCCAGTCTTTCAAAAACAAAGTTACGGCATTGGACTTCAAGCAGGTAGCCCCTATCGAGAACGTATTAACCAAGCGCTTCTCACCTTACAAGAAAATGGAACCTACTCTAGAATCTACGAAAAGTGGTTTGGTGCAGTAGAAAAGTAAACCAAAATCAGCGTAACAAGTAGCGTAATTATTCGGAAACTAAGTCTTTGCAATTGTATATATTTAAGTGTTACAACTTAGCAGATTTGCCTAATTAATTATGTAAACTATGGAACATAGAAAGTCTATAACTAAAGCTAAAATTTCTACTTTTATACCTCTAGCCTGCAAAAATTCCAGAATATGTTAGGTCAGCTACTAGATACACGTTATAAACTCACAAAAGTTCTAGGCGGAGGCGGATTTAGCCAAACTTTTATTGCTGAAGACACTCGCCGACCGGGTAATCCACTATGTGTTGTTAAACACCTCAAGCCAGCAGTTACTGAGCAAACTTTTTTAGAAACTGCTAGACGTTTATTTAATACAGAAGCAGAGACATTAGAGAAGCTCGGTCATCACGAGCAGATACCTCGGCTTTTAGCTTATTTTGAAGAAGAGCAAGGATTTTATTTAGTACAAGAACTAATAGAAGGACACGTACTTAACGCAGAATTACTACCAGGTAGGCGCTGGACAGAGACCCAAGTAGTCGAACTAATAAAGGAAGTTTTATACATCCTAGACTTTATTCATACCAAAGGAGTTATTCATCGAGATATTAAGCCTAGTAATATCATTCGTCGCCAGCAGGACAACAAGTTAGTTTTAGTTGACTTCGGTACGGTCAAGCAGATTAAAGTCAAACTAGATACAGCCCAAAGTCAAATGAGCAAATCTATTGCCATTGGTACTGTAGGGTATATGCCATCAGAGCAAGTGCGAGGCAAACCTCGTCCTAATAGCGATATTTACGCGCTTGGCATAGTAGGCATCCAAGCTTTAACAGGGTTAAATCCCCAAGACTTAGAAGAAGACGCTAATGGTGAAGTTAGCTGGCAAAGCCACGCACAAGTAAGCGATCGCCTAGCGGAGATTATCGCTAAGATGGTGCGCTACCACTTTAGCGATCGCTACAATTCTGCTAGAGAAGTAATAGATGCTTTAGAGTCTTTAAACAATCCTCACGCACAACCACAGGTAACAAGCCATCCAGGATACGCACAGACCCAATTAGATCCTCGCCCTAGATACACGCCAACGCGACCAGCAACTCAACCTGTAACCGCGCCAGCATCATCTCAAGTTCCTCAATCTGCACAACAACCTAATCTAGTAACTTCTGAAAACCCTTCCAGACAGCCAACCACTGGACTTTCCGCAAATCCATCTAGCAGTCCAATAAGCCCTTCCTCTAGTGGTTCTAACTTTATTACTCTAATCAAATCTCCATTAACTATTACATTAGGTGTTGCTGCTGCGCTTAGTATAGCGGCTACGATTGCTTTAAATATAAATAACCAACGTGGTCTAGAAACAGCTTTAGAACAAGCAAGAAGACAAGCTGCAACTGGCAAGTCAGTAGAGGCAGTTGCTACAGCAAGTACAATTCCCTCTAGCCATCCTGCTTACAGCCAAGCTCAAACAATAATTAACAACTCTTCTGCTGAGATTCTTAGAAAGGCTACAGAGATATACGAAGATTCAAACTCTCTAGAGGAAGCAATTGATTTAATTGAAAAAATTCCTGAGCAAAGTAATGTTTATCAAGAAGCTCAAGGAAAAATATATGGATGGCAAAAAGAGTCAAAAACAAATAAAGAATACCTAAATGCAGCGCAGCTAGCTATCGACAACAACAAATGGCAAAACGCAATAGACGAAGCCAATAAGATTCTACCCACTCCTTACTGGAGAAAGCAGAAGGTTCAAATTATCCAACAAGCAAAATCTGAGATTGAAGCAGAAAAGCCGCCAGAACCTGATGCGCGTCCAGCTATTACAAATAGATCGGAGCCAACTACCCCACCCATACAACCTGCTGTAATTCCGCAACCCATACAACCTGCTGTAATTCCGCAACCCATACAACCTGCTGTAATTCCGCAACCCGTACAACCTCCAAGTAAAACTGCTAACAATCCTGCACCGCCTACAAACGTACAGCCTCCACCTCCTCCTAGTCCGCCTTCAGAGACTGTTGACACCTGTAGTAGTAATCCCGACTCATTCTTTTGTACCAATTAATTCTGTTTACCTAGCAACCTCAATTTTTAGTCTATGAAACTCCAATTATTTGCCTCAATTTTAGTTGCATTTGCTACCACAGCTATGCCTGCTCTGAGCCAGTCCAAGCCTGCTAAAAAAGTGGAATATTTTTGTCAAACCAGCAACGGTGTTCCCGTCACCTTTGCACGCACCCCGAAAGAAACCGTAGAAATGATTCGCTGGCAATCGCGTTTCTTTAGTCGTTCGGGCTACACCCCAGAGCAGCGTTGCCAAGAAGTAACAGTAAGATTCCAAAAACACTCAGACCAGGGTAATTTAAGATACATCACGACCGGGAAAATAAACAATCAGAACGTTATGTGTGTTGCCCCTAATAAAGGCGGTGGATGCAGAGCAGATGGACTGATACTTACTTTTGAACCTCACGACGATCCTCAAAAAGTCCTTGTAGAAATATTTAATGTTTCTACTAGAGTGAGTAAAACACCTGTACTAAGAGGTCAGAAACAGAAAGTTTATATTGACGTAGATGAGTTTTTGAGTAATGCTGCTAGTTCTAGGCAGGCTACACCACAAACTGAAGCAACAAAACCAGTTAACACTGGTAATGGCGGCTCGTCTAATAGCAATCAAGATGGCGCTTGTAGTAACCTCGATTCATTGTTCTGCTCTAACTAATTAACCAATATGAATTTGCGTTCGCTGATGCTTTTTCCCTTTATAAGTAGCTTTCTAGCACTATCGTTAGCAGCTACTTATACCATTACCTCTGTTCGAGAAGTGTCAGCGAAGGAGCCACTAACGCAATTATCAATCAAGCAGTTACAGCAGCGAGCTAAGTCAATTACAGTTAAAGTGTTCTCCGAAAAATCTTGGGGATCGGGAGTTGTAATTAAAAGGCAAGGGCAAATTTATACAGTTTTGACCAATCAACACGTACTAGATGCAGGAAAACGGTATCGAGTTCAGACAACTGATGGTCGGATTTATCAAGCAAATCCACTTCCAAAACTACGCTCTAACGATGATTTAGGACTATTGCAATTTTGTAGCCCTAATTTTGCTTATACAGTAGCATCCTTAAAAAGGTCATCGAGGTTAGTAGTGGGCGAACGAGTTTTTGCATCTGGTTTTCCATCAGATGTTGCTAATCCATCTAGTTCGGGTAAATTTGAGTTTACGACTGGGCAGGTTACTATTTTACTCAAGCGACCTTTTGTTGGGGGCTACCAAATCGGCTATACCAACGATATCAAAAGAGGTATGAGTGGAGGACCCTTACTCAACTATCGAGGTGAAGTTGTAGGTGTAAATGGTATGCCTAAATATCCGCTTTTAGGTAATCCATACGTATTTAAAGATGGCTCGACGATTTCCGACACTATGTGGGAGGAAGTAATTGGCTTAAGTTGGGCAGTACCAAGTCAAACATTTCTCAACCTCAAATCGAGCTTATCTACCTCAATAAATTTTTCTGCTCAGAATCAAGACGCAGTTGATTATAAAAAAAGTAAATAAGTTGAAATTACTCGATGTCACCTAAGTCTGAAAAATTAGCTCAACGGCTTCAGGAAATTCAAAAATCGCTCGCTCTAAAAGTTGACCAGAACGAGACATTTAAAACAGCTTCTAAAAAGCTGGAAGATATCGCTACTGAACTAAATAAAGAAAAACTAAAGTTTCAAATTGTCAGCCAAAATCAAGATTCAGCACGAGCATTAAGTGACTTTTTTAGTAGCTGCGATTCCCTCCAGAGCTACGAATTTGAAGTTTGTTGTTTGCCTTCTCATCTCGAGCAAAATAAGTTAGACCCATCTGCTACGTCGTTAGTGCTTCAAGTATCTTCCGAGCAACAGCAAAACCGCTACGAGCTTTTTACTACTCAAGAAACTAGTATCGGACGCAATCCTGATTGCGAGATTGCCTTAGATCCAGATTTATATGACAAAATTTCTTGGAATCACGCCAAAATAAAAGCAATTACCCAACCTGGTACTGCTAACACTTCTGTAGAGTGGCAATTGTGCGACCTCAACAGCACCAATGGTACTTATATAAACGGGCAACGACTGCAAGGATGCCAAGCTTTACAACCAGGAGATCGCATTACTCTAGCTTCGCCATCTACAAACCGTAGCAATCCAGAATTTATTTTTGAAAGTCAACTAGCTTTACCCGATAGTTGAGTAAGGGTCCTCCACTCATACCTCTTTTGATATCGTTGGTATAGCCGATTTGGTAGCCCCTAAT
>QQTW01001796.1_pt1 | contig 15302 bp, 12 predicted proteins | sample 1904831 | NCBI WGS metagenome assembly QQTW01 (sample SAMN09435610, study PRJNA476489) | Subsurface metagenome, whole genome shotgun sequencing project. | reverse complement strand
AGCATGAATACTCTCTTGGAGGATTCAAAATTGCTGTTACCCAATCATCTATTGAGAAGCGTTACTAATAAATCTATTATGTATGATTAACTGTCAACCGTTACCAAAAGTCTATACGCATGACTATTACCATTTCCAATCCAAGTGTTTTGCAGGTGGGCGATTGTGCCATCACCGCTGAAGAGTTGGCTTCTTTGTTAGTCCGGTATCAGATGCTACCTCAGTTGGTGCGAGAAGTGTTAATAGACTCTGCGATCGCACCGCTGAAATGTTCACTAGAGGAGCATGAACGGGCAATACACCAATTTTATACCGTTAACCAACTAACGAACGAGCAGCAGCGTAAAACTTGGCTAAGTGAGCGCGGCATGACGGTTGATCATTTGGAAGCGTTGGTGCTGCGTCAGCTCAAAATCAACAAGTTCAAGCAAGAAACTTGGGCGGCAAAACTGGAATCCTATTTTTTAAAACGCAAGGCACAACTCGATCAAGTCACCTATTCCCTGCTCAAGATACAGGATGCAGGACTGGCGCAGGAACTATATTTTTGTATTCGAGATGATGAGCAGTCATTTGAGGAGATAGCGCGGCGGCACTTCCCGGTGGCACAGTTCCAATTCTTAGGTCCTGTTGACGTTGACAAACACCCATTTGTAGCTCAGGTTTTGCAAAAGCACCAACTGGGACAACCTTGTCTCCCTGTATGGGTTAATAATTGCTTTATGATTGTGCGGGTAGAGCAAGTGTTCCCAGCTCAACTAGATGAAGCAATGCGTCAGAGATTGTTGGACGAACTGTTTAACAACTGGCTACAAGAGCAGCTGCCGCGAACGGTGATTAAAATGCGACGAAGCTAGAGAAGTCGGAAGAGCGGATTTGAATGCGTCGGAAAAGGCAAGTTTGGCAGCGGTTTTGGCGAGTAGCTCACCCCTACTGGGTGTCTGGTGAACGGCAGGGTGCGATCGCCCTGCTGGTGTTTGTGGTGGTATTATCTGCTGCTAGTAGCGGCTTTGTCGTGTTGGAAACGTTGCAGCGAGGAGAAGTTATTTCTTCTCTAGTGTCTCGCAATTTAAACCGATTTTGGCAGGCACTGCTTTTGTTTTTAATGATTGTGCTGATTACAGTTCCAGTCCTGGCGCTCAAGAGCTATGTTCAAGCAAAACTGGCACTTTACTGGCGACGGTGGTTGACCGATCGATTTCTCAATCAGTATTTTGCAGATCAGACTTTTTATCACATTAGCAACCACCCTGAGATTGATAACCCCGACCAGCGCATAGCCGAAGATATTGATAACTTCACTAAACAGTCGCTTCTGTTTCTCGGACTAGTGGTGGATTCGAGTTTGCAGATTGTTGGGTTCGCAGGCATATTGTGGTCTATCTCGCCAACGCTGATGGCGATTTTGATGAGCTATGTCTTTGCTGGAACGGTATTGACAAGCCTGGTTTTTGGAAGAGTGTTAATTGGGATTAACTTTGAACAACTTAAACGGGAAGCCGATTTCCGCTATGGTTTAGCACGGGTACGGGAGAATGCTGAGGCGATCGCGTTTTATCAAGGCGAGGCACAGGAATTCAAACATCTCCAGCAACGTTTTTTAGCAGCATTTCACAACTTTAGCCGCTTGATCCGTTGGCAGTTAAGTTTAACCGTGTTTCAAAATGGTTATCAGTATCTGACGTTTCTGTTACCGTTTATTCTGTTGGCACCCCGCATCTTTACTGGAGAACTAGAAGTCGGAGCCGTAACCCAATCTCAGGCTGCCTTTGAGCGGTTAGGAGCAATTTTCGGGATCGTCATCATGCAGTTTGATAAGCTCAGTGCATTTGGGGCGGGGGTGAACCGTCTGAATCGGTTTGCTGAAGTGATGCATCAGTTAACTCAAAAAGGCACAACGCCCACCATTGAGACGATCTTAGGCACCGATCTAAGTATTCACCAACTAACGTTAATCGCTCCATCTGGCAAACCTTTGCTAAAAAATTTATCGGTCACTGTGGCAACTGGACAATCGCTGTTAATTACCGGAGCCAGTGGTCTAGGTAAAACATCGCTACTGCGGGCGATCGCGGGCTTATGGCAGTTAGGACTTGGCACTATTGCCCGCCCCGCTCGATCTGAGTTATTGTTTCTACCTCAGCGTCCTTACCTAATTCCGGGGTCACTCCGGCAACAACTGCTTTATCCTCACCACCAGGAGCAGCTTGATGAGTCCCAATTGATGCAAGTTTTGCAACAAGTGAATTTACTGGATATTGCCTACCGTTTCGGGGGGCTTGATGGCATTGCCGATTGGTCTGTTGTCTTATCTGGTGGTGAACAGCAACGGCTAGCCTTCGCCCGGTTGCTGTTAACACAACCCCAATACGTTTTGTTAGATGAAGCCACCAGCGCCTTGGATGAGGAGAATGAAAAGCGATTATATCAACTGCTGCAAACTCTGTCTTTCTCTGTGATCAGTGTTGGACATCGCCTCACCCTGGTGCCATATCATCAGCAAGTTTTGCAACTCACAGGAGAAGGAGCGTGGAAATTGATGTCTGCCGAGCAATATAAGTTGGAGCAAAAGTTATGAGGCACTGGGTAGACTGGCAGTTACTCAGGCAATTTTGGCGCGTTGCCCGACCTTACTGGGTGTCACAAGAACGACGAGGGGCGATCGCGCTTTTGTTGCTGTTGTTCCTCCTCTCACTGATTGGTGTTGGGATATTAGTTCTAATCAGCATCCTGCTCGGTGAAGTGACATCTACCTTGGCAGCTAGAGATGTCCAAAGTTTTAAGCAAGCTATTACTACCTTCCTCATAGCCTTTGTGGTTGGGGTGCCGTTACTATCTAGCAAAACTTATGTGCAGGCAAAATTGAGCCTCTACTGGCGACGCTGGCTGACTGACTACTTCTTAAGTCGGTATTTTGCTCATTGTACATTTTATCACCTACAGTTCCATCCTGAAATCGACAACCCCGACCAGCGCCTGAGCGAAGACATAGACACTTTTACCCAACAGTCGCTGAATTTTTGGGTGATTCTAGTGGAATCGCTCATGCAGTTGATTGGCTTTGCTGGAGTGTTGTGGTCGATATCCCGCTTCTTGATGGCAGCGTTACTCGTTTATGCTTTGAGCGGCACCGTCTTGGCGATCGCCTTGTTCGGTCGCGTCTTGGTGGGGATCAACTTTGAACAACTGAAGCGGGAAGCGGATTTTCGGTTTGGGCTAGTGCGGATTCGAGACTCCGCTGAAATGATTGCCTTCTATGACGGGCAAGTCGCTGAATCGCAACGGATGCAACATCGCTTTTTGGCAGCCTTCCGCAACCTAAACCACTTGATTCGCTGGCAGTTTAGCTTAAACCTGTTTCAGAACGGCTATCAATACCTCACTTTCCTGCTGCCGTTGTTGATCCTGGCAGCGCCGATCCTAGCAGGAGAGCTGAAAATTGGTGCTGTTGATCAAGCCATTGTCGCCTTCCGCAGCATTCTTATTTCTTTGGCACTGGTAATTACCCAGTTTGATAAGTTGAGCTACTTTGCCAGCAGCGTGACGCGCCTGTATACTATCCTGCAACAAATGCAGACTCCCCCTGCCCTGCTTGCAGAAGGTATAACCTTCACCGAAGCCCCTGATATCGTACTGGAGCGCCTAACTCTGCAAACGCCAGATCGCCAAACTACCTTGCTCCAGGGGCTGTCGCTGACAGTTACACCAGGGCACTCGCTGCTGATTATGGGTGCCAGTGGCGTAGGCAAAACTTCTTTGTTACGGGCGATCGCCGGCTTGTGGCAGTTTGGTAGCGGACATATTGCCCTCCCCAACCGGAAATACCTGTTGTTTTTGCCCCAGCGTCCATACATGGTTCTGGGTTCTTTGCGCCAGCAATTATTGTATCCAAATTCATCCTCCGACACAACCGATAGCCAACTAATACAGGTACTCCAACAAGTGAACCTCCCTGATCTAGTAAATCAGTTTGGTGGTTTGGATGAGATCAGAGACTGGTCTGTTGTCTTATCTTTAGGGGAACAACAGCGACTGGCGTTTGCACGTCTGTTGGTCTATCAACCAACATATGCTATTTTAGACGAATCCACCAGCGCTCTTGATGCCACCAACGAAGCCCTACTGTATCAACGTTTGCAAGCCACGTCAATCACTTATATTAGTGTGGGACACCGCTCTTCCCTGAAGTGCTATCATCAACAAACTCTCAAATTAAGGTAGTGTTATAGATTTATTGTTTACTTTTAAATTGGTAGACCAAACTCATAGCGATTGATGAACGTTTTGCCGCAAGTTTGGAGTTAATCCCAGCGAGTACCGTCGCATCAGCAAAACTTACACTACACAAACGCACAGGCGCTAAGCGGGTGTTTGAAACCTGTTGATCGCCTCAATTCTGGGCTTTGACGAATTCTCGTACCCACTGGCGAAAGGCTTTCAGGGTTTGGCTGCGTCCTTCGGTTTGACTGCGTTCGAGGAACTGAGAAATGCCATCAATGATGGGGAAATTGGGAAAATGAGGGCTGGAGCTGGCCTCTTGATATTGCCCATTCTGCAACAGACTGATTTTGAGTTGCCCGTCCTCAAAGCGCCAGAGTTGTGGAACACCGAGCGATCGATAGGCATCCAGTCCAGTTTTGGAGGTGACATCGACCTCAATGGCTAAATCCGGAGGCGGATCAACGGTCAAATCGAGCCGTCGCTTGCCAATCATAACGGCATAGTTCTCAATATAAAAACATTGGTCGGGTTCAATTCCTTTGGCAACATCCTGCCGCTTGAACGTCGTTGATCCAAAACATTCGTTATTGATATCCAGTTCCTCCAGCAGGATTTTCACCATATCCCCAATCAACTCTTTATCAACTTCATGTTCTGGTAGCGGCATCCGAATCTCTAAAATTCCGTTACTATAGGCAATGCGACAGGCGCGTTTATCCCCTAGCTCGTCGAGAATGGCAACAAAATCGTTCCAGTTCACATCTTGAAGCTGGATGCGTTGCCCAGGCTGAACGACGAGTTGACGAAGCTGAAGCGTGACCATAACGGATTGCCAGTAAGGGGTGATTCCAGTATAGCGATCAGGCATTGCCCCACCTCGCTACCCATCGTTCACGAGCTAAAAAATTCCGTTTCACGTACAAAAAAATTCCGTCTCGCACGCAGGGCGATCGTCTATTGCCATCTGCAACCTACTCCTTCAGGGATGTCGAAACTCTGACAAGGGAACCATCTTCGATGTGAATCAGACGATCGGCAATATCCGAAATCCGAGGATCGTGCGTGACTAATAATACGGTGCAGCCTTGCTCTTTTGCCAACTTCCGCATGATCTCTACAACATCTCGGCCCGATTTACTATCTAGCGCAGAGGTGGGTTCATCTGCTAAAACGAGCTGAGGCTGGCCGACGAGGGCACGGGCGATCGCCACTCGCTGTTTCTGCCCGACGGAAAGATGTTCCGGATAATAGTCCACTCGATTTCCCAGTCCCACAGCATGCAATATTGCCACCGCACGCGCTCGACGCTCAGCCGCTGACAAATGCTTGTATAGCTTCAATGCCATACCAACATTTTCCCTAGCTGTCATACACTTGAGCAGATTGTGTGTTTGAAAGATAAACCCAATTTGGCTGCGTACCTGAATTAACTTCTGCTTATTAGCACCGTTCAATTCGTAACCTAGAACCTTGACACTACCTTCGGATTGCAGCGATCGCAGTGCTCCAATCAAAGTTAGTAGTGTTGTTTTACCGCTTCCAGAAGGACCTGCAAGAATCACTATCTCTCCTGGATAAATTTCTAAATTAATATTCACAAGCACGGGCTTACGTAGAGTACCCATGCCATAACTGTGATTGAGATTGTGAATGGCAACAACGGGGCAAGAGAGAGAAGTTAATCTTTCATCACTCATCGCTTCAGCCTTAAAACACATCTGCTGGATCGGCGGAGCGCAGTTTACCGGATACAATCGTGGCAGAGGTAAGGCACATAATAAGCGTTAGGATCAGCACTATTATTGCAATATCAAGACGCATCAACAGTTCTAAGCGAGTCATTGCCGCTAGCAAGTGATACATACCAAAAGACGCAGCAAATCCAGGAATGAACCCCAGTAAGCCAAGGATAGCAGCTTCCTGAAGAATCACCATTAGCAGCGCTAAATCTGAATAACCCATCGCTTTCAGGGTAGCATATTCGGCTAAATGGTCGCTGATATCAGCATACAGGACTTGATACACAATGACTACACCAATAATAAATCCCATGACTGTGCCAAAAATGAAAATTGGTCCAGCAGGATTGGTCTCCTGGTACGCCAGCTCCCTGGCAATAAGTTCCGCGTGAGTCAGTACCTGTATGCCCGGAACCTGTTGGGCGATTCCTGAGCGAACCGCTTCCAAGTTTGCCCCAGGTTTCAAGGTCAGGACACCAATATTGACTAATTTAAGGGCATCTTCACCAAAAATCTTGGCGTAGTTTGGCTCACTTACCAGCAAGTTGCCTTCGCTGATGAAGAAGGAATTACCCAGGTTAAACAGTCCCACCACCTGAAATCGGTGATTATTTAGCATTGCGATCGCATTGCCTTGTTTTGCAAAGTGCTGCGGAATTGGTCCAAATGAAACTCGTGAGGTGCGATCGAATAGTAGGCTATTTGGCAACTGAAGTCGATTGAGTTGCTGATTCACTTCTGGAATGTTGAAGACGGTGTGATTGGGATTGAACGCCAGTATCCGCGCCTGATAGGAAACGTGTTCCTTTGAGTAACCCCAAGTTGCCTCTCCAATATAAAGTGGAGTAGCATTAGCCACTCCCTCAATTCCAGCAGCTTGATACAAGTGGATCCGCTCGAAGCGACTAGGTCCGATGAATCTGGTACTGGGATCTAGCAAAAACAGATCGCCTTTTAAGTGCTCAGCCAGCACTGTTGCTCCCTCTGTAAATAGCGCCCTGAAACCTAGCTGCATGAAGATCAGTACGTTGGCAAAAGCAATTCCACCAATTGCAACGGCAAGGCGAACTTTCTGGTGAGATAACTGCGCCCAGGCTAGGGGACGATCGCGCGGTAGTTTACGGATAGCCATATCAAATCTCCAACCTCACTCGAACCTGCATATTTGTCAGAGCCGCAACTTTGGAATTATCTTTTTTATCAATCCGAATTTTGACAGCAACTACGCGAGCGTTTTGATCCGTTGTGGGATTGTTAGCCGTTGCTTCTAACAGAGCTTTTTGACCTATTTGCAACCCAATCTGCTCAACTGTCCCTTGAATCTCACCTGTAAATCCACCATACTCGCTGGTAATTGTGGCGCGTTGTCCGCGTTGAACCTTAGCAATAGTAGTTTCCGGCACCTCCGCGATCGCAAACATACGCTCGGTGCGCGCGAGTTCCACAATACCCTGGCTGATATTGACCTGCTCTCCAACGCGAGTGTTAATCCTTAAGATCTGTCCGGCAACCGGCACCCGCACCTCGGCATCGCGTAGGTTTGCCCGCCTCTGTTCAACGGCGATTTTAGCTTTCTCCAGTTGGGCGCGGGCAATTTCCACATCTACTGGGCGCACTTCCTGCAATTCTGCTAGTTCGGCTTTTTCTTGAGCAATTTCTGCTGTTAAAGTTGTAACCGTTTGTTGTAATTCCGCCTTTCGCTCTGCAAGGGTTGCTTGAGCACTCACCAGTTCTTGTTGTGCTGCATCCCAGTCCGCTCGTCTCACGACACCCTCTTGTAAAAGCGTTTGGTGCCGCTTGTAGTTCAGTTGAGCATTATGCAGCACAGCTTTGGCACTGGCAACGGCTGCCTCGCGTTGCAGCTTGCCTGACTGAAGTGCTGCTTCCAGTCGGGCAACCGTCGCTCGTTGGGCAGCTAATTGCGCTTTCTTAGCATTTCCCTGCAAAACTTTAGTTAGTTCTGCCTGCCGCAGCCGCACTTCCACTTGTGCATCCTGAAACTCGGCTTGGCGACGATCAATTCCTTGGAGAATGGCAATCACTTGATTTTTTTGCACAAACTCTCCCTCTTTTACCAAAATTTGATTGACGCGGCTATCTTCAGCATTGGGGACAGAAAGCTTAATCACTTCCCCCTCCGGTTCAATGCGTCCCAGTGCCACCACAGCCGCAACCGGAGCCGCCACGACCGACTTCTGCACAGCAACATTCTGGTGCTGAGAACTACAAGCTGTACATAGCCCTATAAAGCTCAGCATTGCTGCGCGACGCATAAAGGTGCAAATAATACTTAAGGTCATGAAGTAGCAAGTGGCATACCAAAAACTCTGCCAGCAAGAGACAAGCTTCCACAATCAATTTAAACACTAAACAACTTTACAACACTACCGGATATTGCTGGTTGTGTTTAAAAAAACTGGGAAGTTTTGATTAAAAACTTCCCAAGTGATTTCAGACCTCTAGAACTTGGTTTTAGGTATCAGACAAAATTCAACTGCAGTTAGACTAATTTCACAGCAACGGTGTATTCACCGGTTTCAATGCCGAAGTCGGGGTAGATCGAACCTGATCCACTACCAGCAGTAAATGGATCGTAAAAGTTGTTACCAAGCTGGCTAATGCCAAGGTAGTAGGTTCCCCCATCGGTTGCCGCGAACTCCAGATAAGGATCGCCAAAGACTGAGAACACTTCCTCAGGAGCTGCCTGGAAGTCGTCAAAGTTAGTCGCTGCTAGTTCTGTACCTGCTGCATCAAAGATCCGCAACTCAGAGTAGAGTAGCTTTGAATCCAACTCAGCCGCATCAACGTCAATTGCTACCTCTTGACCTGCCTCAAGATTGAAGGAGTAGAGATCGACATCTTCTGACGCATCGACACGAGGATTAGCGCTACTGGCTGCGATCGCTGCACTGATTTCAAAGCTGGAACTGCCTGCTCCAATATTCGTACTAGTTGCTGTTGCGATCGTATCATTGGTTTCTGCCACACTACTCGCCGCTACTGGGGTAGTCACAGGCGGAGTGGCAATTACCTGGGAATTTGGATCGTCAGCGATCGTGTAGCTAATTGAACTGGCGTCAGGACTCACCGTGTATCCGGGACCATCCACTAGATTAAAGGTGAATTCTTCCAAGCCCTCAGTTGCCTGCTCAGGGGTGGATGCGGGATCGAGTGCTTCATTAAACGGCGCGAAGGTAATGCTTGCGCCATCCTCGAAAACGTTGAAGTAGAAGCCGCTAGCATCGAAGTTAGCAGGTGGGAATGCTCCTCCTGAGATGGTCGCGTTTGTCAAGTCTATCTCCCCTAATGCTCTAGCAGTAGGGCTATCGACGTAGACCAACAGACCATCTGTGGGAATATCACCATTCACGTTAAAGGTGAGGGTGCTCTCAGTTCCTGCGGATTCTACCAGTGTGCTCTCACTTAGACTGATATCAACTTGGGCACCAGGTTCTGCCACCGTTGCGCTTGCCTGTGCGATCGTGTCATACGCAGTCACTGAAGCAGTGTCAGCGTCCGTGCCAACTGCGTAGTTGCTGCTGGGGAGGAGGGTGAAGTTGATGGGTTCGGGTCCATCGGTTTCTGGGGTTTCCAAATTCTGGAGCGGGAAGCTCGCAGAGGCATTTTGCTCGAAGATTTTCAGCTTGAAGCCCGTGAGGTCGCCGTTGCTGTCGTAAACAGGGCCGTTGGTATTGGCACCAACTAGGATCACCCGTGCGTTCGTATTCAGGTAGTCTGCTAGGTTACTATCGCTGTCAACGATAACTTCTAACCCGTCAGCAGGAATTTCACCGCTGGTGTTAAACGATAGCGTCAGTAGGGATTGACCGTCCTGGGTTTCCAACGACTGCACCAAGTTCGGCACTACGACAGTGTCGAACTCGGCTCCTTCTGTGGAATTAAATACGCCAGTGGTTGCCTGTACCGACACTGTAGGTGCAGATTCTGATGGCGTACCTGCGGGAGGAATGAAGGTTTCAGATGGCGCATCCGGGTTAAGCGCGAGTTCGATGTCATATCGACCGCGAGTATTACCCGTTCCGCTACCTGCCACATTTGGATTGTAGGCGTTGTTTGGCGAACTGCTGACTGCTGCATAGTAAGTGCCAGCTGTGCTTGCAGTGTAATCGATGTACGAGTCAGTGGTGCGGAAGAATACTTCGTCCGGGGCGCTACCGTTGTTGTTGACTGCCAGTTGTTCGCCGTCGGCATCAAATAAGCGCAGCACGGTGTTTAAGCCTGTGGTGGAGAAGGGAGTAACGCCACCAACTTGGTTAGCATCGGTATCGATGGCAACTGTGTCTCCTGCCTCCAGCGTGAACTTGTAGAAGTTCACATCCTCAGTGGCATCAACTCTTTCATTGTCAGAGTCAAAGTCAATGTTGGTGCTGGCAACCAAGACTGGGTTAAAGCCACTCAGTTTGGTATCGAAAGCAGTCGCTATCGTATCATTCGGTTCTGTGACTTCAGCGATCGCAGGAGCCTGTTCTGGAATATCGACAGTCCGGAATGTAACACTTTCAGCTGTGGGATTCACTTGATAGCTATCGCCAGCTAGCAAGGTGAAGGTTGCTTTATCCAAACCTTCTGGCTGATCGTCACTAGCCACAGGTAGCTTGATCGTAGCATCCTTGGCGGTGAGCTTGAAGTCGAAGCCATCCTGCGCTTCATTCACACTGACGATTTCGCCACCTTCAACTTGGATACCGCTGAGGTCAAAATCTCCCAGCTTCGGCGCACTTACCGAAACGGTAACGCCTTCTGCTGGTGGGGCGGCACTGAGGCTGAAATTGTGTACTGAAACCGTCTTTTCTGATTCGATTAGTACCGCAGGTTCGGTGGTAAGACTCACCTGAGGTTGCGAGTTGGCATTGTCGGCAATTGTCAAATCCACTGCACCCGCATTGTCAGCAATAGTGTAGCCCGGTACTTGCTGCAACTCGAAGGTCAACTCCTCAATTCCTTCCACTTCACCATCAGCAAAGGCAGGAAGTTCGATTGTTGCCGTTTGCTCAGTAATCTTGAAGAAGAAACCATTGGCCGCAAAGTTGGGAGCAGGGAATACACCACCGTTGATTTGGGCATTGTAGACGTCGAACTCTGCTAAGCTACGTCCAGTAGCATTACCTTCACCGCCAGTTTCAGTTGGACTCTTGACGTAAACCAGCACGCCTTCTTCTGGGGGAGGCTCACTCAGGTTGAACGTGAGTGTGCTGGTGTTGCCAGTGGATTCATCTAGGCTTTTATTGTCAACGCTGAGGCTGACGTTTGGTGTGACGGTTGGTGCAGGTACTTGGTCGAGGGTGTTGTAGAAGGTGAGGGTAGAGGAATTGACATCGGCGTTGACATCGTAGCCATTACCTGCTCCCAACGTGAAGGTGGCATCAAAGGGGTCGTTACTGCCGCCGTCATCCTTAACCCCTAAGTTGATCAAGGCGTTCGCCTGAGTCAGCTTGAAATTAAAGCCAGTCGCTTCACCCTGATCATTAAAGACGGCTCCGTCAAACTCACCACCGACGGCGAAGTTTTCTGCACCTAAGTTGGCAAAATTGTCTCTAAAGACGGTGTCGCTATTGACGGTGACATTTAAACCTTCCTCTGGAACTTCGCCAGCGACAGAGAAGGCAAAGGTGACCACAGGAATAGCATCTTCAACGGATTGGACAATGGCAGGAGCCACTAGGTTGTCAGAGGCGTCATAAGTTCCGCCGATCGTTTGTAAGGAAACAGTTGTTTCACTGGACTGTGTCGAAGTTTGTGTGGCCGCCGCTTCCGTTGTGGGTGTGGTAGTTGGAGTTTGTGTGGCCGCCGCTTCCGTTGTGGGTGTGGTAGTTGGAGTTTGTGTAGTCGCCGCTTCCGTTGTGGGTGTGGTAGTTGGAGTTTGTGTAGTCGCCGCTTCCGTTGTGGGTGTGGTAGTTGCAGTTGTTGTGGGTGCTACTTCCGTTGTGGGTGTGGTAGTTGCAGTTGCCTCCGGTAGGGGTGTTGTTGCCTCCGGTATGGGTGTGGGTGTCGGAGTTGCTTCTGGTGTGGGTGTGGGTGTCGGAGTTGGTATGGGTGTACTCTCCGCGTCTTCGATGCTGATGGCAGCCGAGCTAGCGCTGGGGTCAACAGTATACCCAGTCCCAGGTTGCACAGCAAAAGACAAAGTCTGAGGACTATCAGCATCAGTATCATTATATACTGGTAGACGCAGCGTCCCAGTTTGTCCTGTGAGGCGAACGATAAAGCCACTGGTATCATCGGTGACACCAAGCAATCGCACATTGGTAAATTCGGTTGCAAACACATCGAACTGACCAAGGGCGTTTTCAACACCGCTATCGACGGTAACATCTACGCCAGCGGCGGGAACCGGATCAGTTGAAGTCAATGTCAGCGTAACGAAGGTTCCCTGCTCTTCATTGAGAACCGTCGGCGTTGCTGTTATTCCTATTGCCATAGTTTTAACCAGTTAAAAATGTGAAATGTGAACATGAAACTGAGAGTCTCCTATCACAGGTGGCTCACTTTTAAGGGATAGGAGATGAGCCGAAATTTCGCTGCCTTAGATTGATCTGAGCGAGCGAAATGTTGTATGACCTAGTAGATAAGCATTTCTATTGGTGTTACGCTTACCACCAAGGTGTAGCCCGTTACCGACTGCAAGGAGACTGCCGGACCTCCACCCATGCTGAGCGGAATCCTCATCGGGTCTGGGATAAACGCATCCGGATTGTTCAGGATGATGTTGAAGGCGTTGAGAAATAATATCAATAATTCAACTAGTAAAAACAATATCACTTAAGTGAGCGCACTGCAAGTACTATATTTTTGGGTCATGTTCTAAATCTGTTGATATGCTATTAAATTGTTATCCCAAATTCATAGCGATTGATAAACATACCAATGACAATATCATGCATCTCCTCAGTCCTGGAGTAGCAGATTGTCTTGCGGGTCAAACGCTTAATTCTAGTTCTTAATCTCAAATGTTTTCTTTCAATTCTTTGGGTTTTGCGTTTTCCCACTTCATGCTGTTCCGCTGGAATATGTCTTTCATATGCACCCCATCCATCCGTACAATATTTCTGAATGCCAAACGGTTACAACGACCATAGACAATCATTTGACAGCCGTTTATCCAACCACTCATGACACCAACAGACAATCCAGAAGACGGCTGTCAAATGATTGTCGAGGTTTTCCCTCGGGGGAGGAGCAACTTCTTTAATTCTAGGAATACTTCATCTTTGCGGCTTCCGAAGACATAAGCTAACACCTGACCACTGCTTCTATCGAGCGCGTGCCATAACCACCTTTGGTTTCCCTTATTGCCGACAAAGCTCCACATTTCATCAACCTCAGATTCTTCAACCTTTTGTTCTTCAATCTCGTCCGCCCGGATGAATTCTACCTCAATATTTTCAGGCTTGAGTGTCTTCAAAAGCTTTTGATTAACCTGACTCAGCTTTGGACTTTTTTTTTAATTCTTTGATGACTGTGGTAGGACTCACCTTCAGGACTCTGGCAATATCCCTGACACCGCTGCCATTGAGAGTCATCTCCGTAATTTGCTCTTTCACTTTTGGGGAGCGACCAGGATAAGATTGCTCCAAAATAAATGTGCGGTAAGGACATTCACCATTCTGGCAGAGATAGCGCTGTTTCTGTTCAGCAGATTTTCCGTTTTTGACAACATCAGTACTGTGACAGTGTGGACATTTAACTGCAAGCCAGACGGTCATGAGAGAAATCCCTGAATACTAGAGCTGATGCATCCTATTATAGTGCTTAGGGCATAAGCCTTCAACAGATCTGAAACATGACCCATCCTATTATAGTGCTTAGGGCATAAGCCTTCAACAGATCTGAAACATGACCCTGATTCGTTTGGTCTGGACTGATTTCCTTACCAACATTGAATGCTTCTTTAAGGTCTCCAGGTTTGGCAGGGTCAAGGCGTTCTCGCTCGACACCAACATAACCTCGATTGCTGAACTCATCTGACCAAGCCAACTGGCGCTTAACGTCATACGGGAGATTGAAGAACTGTTTAGCTCGTGTGAACAGTTCTTCAATCAAGTTTTGAGGTATTCCTGGATTTTTCAAGTACATAAACCCAATTTCATGGCAGGCTTGATAGATTTGCTGAACCACAGCCTGCCGCGCTGCCGCATCACCTCTGATAAATGGCTCGAAATCGATGACGGGAATCTCAACTATCATTTTGGACATATCTGCTATTGATTATGCACCCTAGATAAGTGGCTACAACACGCAACAGCAAAGCGCTGAAATGCTAGGGTTAGAGTGATGCGATCGCCCTAATGTTACACTATTTCCACGAGAGACGATTGATGGTAGCAAGAGAACTTTTACTTCGAGCCATTTATCTAGCGATCGCAACAGGATTGCTGAGTGCCTGTACCCAACACAGCGAGACTCCTCAACTGAGTAAATCATCGCAGGTTGAGCCGTTAACTCAACTGTCACCAACATTCCCCAACACAAAGCCATCCGTCTCACCTGAAACCCTTAAAAATGCAACAGGACAGACCATTTATGTTCCTGCTTATTCTCATGTTTACTACGGCGATGGTAAGGAACATCTTCTAGCAACCACCCTTAGCATTCGCAATACCAGTCTTACTAATTCAATCTCAGTGACATCGGTTCGCTACTACGATTCAAAGGGTAAGTTGGTCAAAGAGTACTCTCAAAAAAATTTACAGATTCCGCCAATGGCAACGGCTGAATTTTTAGTGGAGGAGCAAGATAAAAGTGGCGGTTCAGGAGCAAACTTTATCGTGGAGTGGACAGCCCAAAAAGACGTGAGTGAACCCGTCGTTGAAGCCGTAATGATTAGCACCGCCTTTCAACAGGGTATTTCATTCATTAGTCCGGGACGTGTCATTGAAGAGCGGTAACTTACATCTTGCACCAGGTAATACTGATGTCCAGTTCATGGCGTTTGGCGTCATGTTGTAAGCATTGAATTGCCAACAGTGGTAATAACGCCACTCGTTACAGCAAGAGTTCAAGAGCTTGGCGCAGCCTTGTTTGTAAAGCGTGACCTGTTAGGTGCTTCCAATCCTCTTGTTTAAGGCTGCGTCTGCATCCCCAGCCATCCAGCTATAAATAATACCAAGGTTGGAACCGTCAAAAGCCTTACCCACCTTTTCCGCATCGATTGGCAGTGTCACATCGTCGAATATGCCCGATCTAATCTCGACTTTATCCATTTGAGATGAGGAAAGGTAGCAAAATCAGGAAAGCGTTATTGGATTTCTCCTGATGAACTTGCTACCGAAAGAATTTGTGCCTCTTATCCCTCTTTTATTACTCTAGCCAGAAGAAAAATAG
>QQTW01001795.1_pt1 | contig 15307 bp, 19 predicted proteins | sample 1904831 | NCBI WGS metagenome assembly QQTW01 (sample SAMN09435610, study PRJNA476489) | Subsurface metagenome, whole genome shotgun sequencing project. | reverse complement strand
CTTGAATTAACTCTTTATGGCGGGGGCGATCCATTACTACCACCACTAACTCCTCTACCGCACGGTTCAAACATTCAGAAAGAATTTTGAGGTTATCAGTGGCGGATTTGTTGATATCTACATGACCTTTAGCTGCTGGAGGTGCAGCCAACTTTCGCATATAAAAATCTGGCGCGGCAAATAAGCCACCTTTTTCGGCAATAGCTAAAACTGCCATTGAACCATTTTGACCGTAGGCAACTAAATTAGTGCCTTCGCAGGGGTCAACGGCAATGTCAATTTCAATTAGTTCATCTGGGTTGCAGTATGCTTTGGCATCTTCGCGGGTACAAATACCCACTTCTTCACCTATGTACAACATGGGAGCCTCATCGCGTTCGCCTTCACCGATGACAATGCGACCCCGCATATAAATTTTGTTCATCCGCTCGCGCATGGCTTCTACAGCCACTTGGTCGGCAATATTTTTCTCACCCTTACCCATCCATCGAGCGCTAGCGATCGCTGCTTGCTCTACTACCTCGATAATCTCTAGCCCTAATGTATTTTCCACGAAGTCTGTCCTCTAAACTGCCGATGAAGTTTGGCGATTTCAGTTCTCAAGTCTACCAAAGCGCGGCTACCACTAATAAAAAGTATTAACTCAAGGAGTGTTAAGTTTTACTGCTGAATTAATTTGTTTCTAGTAAAAGGCGATCGCTTTTAAAATCTAGATATGTGTATTTTTCACCAATTAAAACAATGCTAGATTTTCTTAACCCAGTCCTCAACCGCCATCCCGAACGCATCAAAGCCCATGTAGAAATCTATACTTGGCAAACTTGCCCTTACTGTATCAGAGCAAAATTGCTGCTGTGGTGGAAGGGTGTCAACTTCACTGAGTACAAAATTGATGGCGATGAGTCTGCTAGAGCCACTATGGCAGAACGTGCCAACGGCAAGCGTAGTGTCCCGCAGATATTTATTAATAACCAACACACAGGGGGCTGTGACGATCTCCATAAGCTAGACAAACAAGGTCAGTTAGATATAATGCTTGCTCAAAGCGCTTAAAAAAAGTGGATAGTCAAATTGCCCCGCCTTATGAGCAACATAAATATTGGATGCAACAGGCGGTTTTGCTAGCGCAACAGGCAGGCGATGCCGGAGAGGTTCCTGTGGGGGCGATCGTCGTCGATCGCCACAACGAGTTGATAGCTGAGGCACAAAACTATCGAGAGCGCCACAATGACCCCACAGCCCACGCAGAAGTTGTTGCTTTGCGCTTGGCTGGTCAATGTTTGCAAACTTGGCATCTCAACGATTGCACGCTTTATGTCACGTTAGAGCCATGCCCAATGTGTGCGGGTGCTATTATCCAGGCACGGGTTAAATTGCTAGTTTACGGTGCTGACGATCCCAAAACTGGCGCTGTCCGTACGGTTAGTAATATTCCCGATAGCCCTTGCTCTTATCATCGACTGGCGGTGTTGGGGGGCATTTTAGAATCTAATTGTCGCCAGCAATTGCAAGCATGGTTTGCTCAAAAAAGAATAGGTAATAGCTAACAATTCTCAATTTTTCTAGCATGACGCTAGTGAAAGTGTCCTCATCGAACGAGACAATTACTATTAGAAAATTTACGTTTGGATTAATCTAGTTTAAGCCCGCAGCCATCATGATGACGCAAATGGAACCACAATCTATTGACACTCCCAACCTTAGCAATGAAGAAGTTGCTCTTTCTGCGCCAATTAGTTCTAGAGTTTCGCCTTGGCTAGCACCATTAGCGTATTTTTTGGGGTGTCGAATTGTTTTACCGTTGCATTTTGGCAAAATTGTGACTTCTGGACAAGAAAATTTGCCAACGACAGGTCCTGTTATTCTTGCGCCTACTCATCGTTCTCGCTGGGATGCGATGATGCTCCCGGCGGTAACTGGTCGCACTGTAACCGGGCGAGATCTAACTTTTATGGTGTCGGAGAATGAAGCATCAGGTCTTCAAGGTTGGTTTGTCCGCCGCTTGGGTGGTTTTCCTGTCAACACTAACCGTCCCTCAATTCGCACTTTACGTTATGGCGTTGAGGTACTTCTACAACAAGAAATGCTGGTAATTTTTCCTGAAGGTAATATTTTCCGCGATGGCTCTGTTCATCCCCTCAAGCCAGGACTTGCTCGTTTAGCTTTGAGTGCAGAAACTACTCATCCTGGCTTAGGGGTGCAAGTTGTACCAATTGGAATTAAATACAGCCAAGAGTATCCTCAATGGGGTTGTGATGTATGGATTCGCATCGGCGCTCCCCTCAAAGTGGCAAATTACGATTGCGGTTCGGTCAAGCAAAGTGCTAAACAATTAACTACCGATCTGGAAAATACGCTCAAAACTTTGATTTGAAGTTTTGCGCCAATCTAAAAGGAACCAATTACTCATTCATCCAGTCTACGTCTTGGAAACTTTGAACGGGGAAAGCAAATTTGGTAAAAACACCAATGAGAGTTAAGATACCCAAAGTTTTAATTAGTTCGATGTTCTCTTTGTACCCAGTTACGCCATGATATCTGCTGGAACTATTCGCTTTTTGCCTCGCTATACCTATCTAACGTTTTTATCGTCGGTATTAGTTTTGATTACTCTAGTACCAGCTAACGCTCAAAGTGCGAAACCACAGCAACCGAACAACCCTAATCAAACCCAACCAATCGATCCTGCTAGCCCAAATGTTCTTAGTCCCGATACTCAAAATAACAGTGTATTGAGCGTACAAGGAGGACAGCGTTTGATGAGCGAAGCTAGTAGTGCGGTTTCTGCTCAAAATTATACTTTGGCTACTAAAAAACTCCAAGATGCCCGTCAGGTTTTCAATCAAGTATCAAATTTTTATCAAGAATTAGCTACTAGCTTTTCTGGTATTGATAATCGTCTTGCTGACAGCCAGCGCAAAAAAGCTTTAGATACTGCCCAAATGCGGGATGACGCAACCTATCAACTAGCTTTAGTGCATCGGGCGCAAAATCAGCCTGAACTCGCCGTACCTTTATTAGTTCAAATTATCCGCAGTCAAAACCCTACACGAGACTTAGGTAAAAAAGCTTATCAACAGTTATTTGAGCTAGGGTTTGTAGATGCTCCTTTTCCCACCAATGGCGGCGCTGGTAGTCAAGGTACAAATGGTGGTGCTAGCGGTCAAGGTAGCAGCCCTGCAAATCCACCCAAGAAGTAGTTAAATTAGAAAGTAATTGAGCAGCAATATATTTAAGGAACCGTGATGATTAGCCCGCAGCAAGTTGAGGAAATGATTAAGGTAAGTCTTCCCGATGCTCAAGTACAAGTACAAGACTTGAAAGGCAGTGGCGATCACTATCAAGTTACTGTTGTTTCATCCCAATTTGTGGGTAAAGGGCTTGTGCAACAACACCAGCTAATTTATCAGGCTTTGGATCGGGCAATGTCCTCTGAAGCTATCCACGCTTTGGCAATAAAAACTTCTATCCCCCAAGCTTCATAGCTTAGAATTGAACTAATTTAGCCCTCTACAGCATAACAACAAAATTATGACTCCAGAATTGCAAACAAAAATTGATAATTTGGTCAAGCAAAACAAAATTGTAGTCTTCATGAAAGGCTCTAAATTGATGCCCCAATGTGGATTCTCCAACAATGTCGTACAAATTTTGAGTACGCTAGGAGTACCGTTTGAAACAGTTGATATTTTGGCAGATAACGAAATACGCCAGGGCATTAAAGAATACTCCAACTGGCCTACAATTCCCCAAGTTTATGTCAATGGTGAATTTATCGGCGGCTCGGATATTTTAATTGAGATGTACCAAAAAGGTGATTTGCAGCAGATGGTAGAAGTTGCTCTAGCTTCTTAAAGGATATATCTACTGCATTTTAAAAATCCCCAAGACTCAAATAGTCTTGGGGATTTTCTGTTAGTTAAAAATTTATTATGAATTTTGCCTAAGTGACCCTTTAATAATAATCCGACTCCGCTTCAGTTTGTGGTAGAGGTGTTTCAAAATTAAATGGATCGTAAAGAAAGCGGGTAGCATCTTCTTCTAAACGATGAATTAGATAAGGTTCAATTGCTTGAGTTTGGCGCAAAGCTGCTAAATATCCGTCTAAAAATAGGCGCAAATCGTCAGAGCGATAACCTCTTTGCCATAATTCAACTAAGGCATCGGTTAATCTTTGATAAAAGCGAATAGTTTGAGTATCTTGTAACATAACTAAAAACTAAATAAGGGGATATTGATTGGTACATAAGTGGAGGTAAAAATCCGATCGTTTCTAGATTTGATTTTTCTATATTAATGGCAATTGATACTATTAATTAACCATTAAATTGGTTTATGGGTAAAGCAACCAACCAACAAAAGTAAAAACATTAATCGCAGAGATTAAACAGGAACTAGCGCGATCCCCAGCTACTTAATTACATTGTAATCAAATAAATCTACTTATAAAATATATCTATGGAGCTAGTCTTAGCTTAATTAGAAGCTACCCCTAAGAAATACAAATTTTGGAAAAAACAATTAAGACGAGTGGATCAGACAGCAGAAGCGGCGCTCGCCTACTCCTCTCAAGCCAAATATAACTGATTTGATAGCTTATACTCGTGTTCTCGTTGGGTTTTTGCTGCTAATAACAAAAAACTCTTACAAAGCATAGTCGTTATGACTGTGCTTTGTAAGACATCCTTAATTTGCCCATAAATGCATAAATTATTAGCTATGTTCTCTTTTGGGTAGGTAGAAAATACCTACCTGAAAAAAATACAGTGCTTTGGTTAAGTGCGGCTTAAATTACCAAAGCTGAAATATTTTTAATAACGTTGTTAGTTATTTGCTTTTATAATCCAGCATTACCCAGAGTAGCAATGGTTACAAAACCCAGCTATTAGCTTTGTTATGTTGATTAATGAAAGCGCAAAGGAATATTAACAGTGGGTTTGGTTGCAATTGAAATTGTTGAAGGTAATCCGCATCTGCGAAGTCTTTTGAGTTGGCACTTGCAACAAGTAGGCTACCGAATGTATCAAGCGGCCAACCTCGCACAAGGTAGAGAAATATTTTTAACTCAGCAACCAACTTTAGTAATTCTTGATTCCGATCTGCCGGATGGCGACGGTGTAGAATTTTGTCGCTGGTTGCAGTTACAGCAACAACCATTAGTTTTGATGCTGTCAGCGCGAAATACTGAACCTGATATAGTTACAGGTTTGCAAGCAGGCGCTGATGACTACTTAACCAAACCTTTTGGAATGCAAGAGTTTATGGCAAGAGTGGACGCAATACTACGGCGCAAGCGTACTCCTGTCGCTCCAGCTTATCTAGATTATGGTGCTTTGCAAATCGATTTAATCCAGCGTCGCGTCCGCTTTCAAGGCGAATTTATAGATTTAACGCCTCAAGAATTTAGCTTGTTGTATGTATTAGCGCAAGCTAGTGGTGAAGCTCTAAGTCGTTCAGAATTACTCCGCCGCGCTTGGCCCGATGCGATCGATAACCCGCGTACTATTGATACCCATGTTTTATCTCTACGCAAAAAGATTGAAGTTGATGCTAGAGCGCCAAGTCTAGTTCAAACTGTGCGGAATGTCGGCTATCGCTTCAATATAGAAATGATTGATAATAAAAGTCCTTCCCCCTCCGAAGTGAAATATCAACTTACAACTACTCACTTTAGAAATCTTCAACCTGCGGCGGTAAGAAATCAGCGCTAAACTTGTGTTTTTGAGGTGTCGGCAGTTCAAAATATAGATTGTCCTTATACTCACGTCAATCTATGCGATCGCCAATTAATGTAGCTGTAGTCGGTACGGGATTTGGTCAAAAAGTTCATATTCCTGGCTTGCAAGCACACCCACGCACTCAAGTTGTAGCAGTTTACAATCAAGATGGGGCTAAAGCTCAATCAATTGCCCAAACTTACAACATTCCTTATCCCTGCACCAGTTTGGATGAAATTTTTGCCCGCAAAGAAGTCCAAGCTGTTAGCATTTCTACGCCGCCATTTTTGCACTATGAAATGGCGAAAACTGTATTGCAAGCTGGAAAACATTTATTACTAGAAAAACCGACCGCATTATCTGCTTTTGAAGCACGAGAATTATATAACATCGCCTCAAAACAAAATGTTGTTGCTGCGTTAGATTTTGAATTTCGGTTTGTCCCTGCGTGGCAGTATTTAGCCGAACTTCTCGCCGCAGGTTACACCGGGGAGCAGCGTTTAATTAAAATAGATTGGTTAGTTCCAAGCCGCGCTGATGCTACAAAGCCTTGGAATTGGTACGCTCGTAAAGATTTGGGGGGAGGTGCTTTGGGTGCTTTGGGTTCCCATACTTTTGATTATATTAGTTGGCTATTTGGGGATGTAGAGCGATTGTGCGCCCATTTAAGCACCGCCGTGAGTTTGCGCCCCGATAGTAATGGGGAAATGAAACCTGTAGATGCTGACGATAGCTGTATGCTAATGCTAGAACTAGCTAACGGCACTACTTGCCAAGTAAATATTAGTGCCTGTACTTATCAAGGGCGGGGACATTGGGTGGAAGTATATGGCGATCGCGGTACGCTAGTATTAGGCAGCAATAACCAAAAAGATTACGTGCATGGTTTTCAGGTGTGGGCAAGCTTAGCTGGAGAACCTTTAATGGAAATGAAAATTCCCCAGCGTCTAGCTTTTGAGCAAACTTATACTGATGGGCGAATTGCACCTTTTATGCGAGTGGTAGACAACTGGGTGCAAGGAATCGATCATAGTATTGCCCTAACGCCTTCCTTAAAAGAAGGAGTTTACAGCCAGCTATTGATGGATTTTGCCCATCAATCCCACCAAACTCGCTGTTGGGTAGACGTACCAAAATTGGCTGATTTTCTTAGCCCATAGTTTCTCTAACAGTTTTGATTTCCTCTAGAGGTATGTCTTGCTTTTCGCCCGCAAAGTCATTATCTGGAGTGAGAAATAGCATACAATGACACTCTTTGCGCTCTCTCATAGGTACGCAAGGGCAATTCCAAAAGGTTGCGTGTACTTCAGCTTCTTTATCTTCATAATGGCGACAAGGACATAAAGGTGCGCCCAAATCGTCTTTGTGTTTGGCAAGTCCTTCTATGACTACCGCCGTTACTGAAGGTTCGGCACAAAAATAGGTTCCCGTACGTTTGGCGTAAGTTTGGGAAAACTGCCACATTGCTTCTAAGTTTTTATCGGTGGATAGTTTTGAGTTTTCTTGAGAATCCATAGTAAAGATGCTTATAAGATAAGATTTGCTATTTTTGCATTTTAGCTTAGAGGCTGTTTGAAAAGGTATGGTCTATACATTGCCGCAGTGTATCAAAGCCCTCTTAGCTTCGCTAAAAAAGGGAGAGGAAGGCTTAAGCCCTTCTTCTTAAAGGAAGCCAATTATTGCCAATTAACCCAATTACTTTCTAAATATTCTTTAAGAAGCAAACCGAAGCTAGTCAAATTAAGGGTTTTTGTAGCTGTAGTTGCAGTGATTGCTCTGCTTGAATTGTTAACCCTGGCAAATGCCGAGTTTCTAAGTTAGAAGTTTTAGAGCTATTTTGCCACAATACCCAGCGACTACCAAAAGGCAGCGCGTTCAATGTCTGCGGGTTTTCACTCAGCCAAATTAGAGGATGGGGTGGCAAATTGCTGCTTGTAGCTTCTTCTTGGGCGTTTGTTGCGGCTAAAGTTTCTAAAACAAGGCGATCGCCCGTAATTAAGCCTGTACTCGCCGTCCACAATTTGACATTCAACTGTTGCCTAACTGCATAAAAATACAAACAAGCCGCCGTCGTTACCGCTTGTTCAAAATTATCAATTTGCCAAGCCGCCACGCTATCTAAGCAAATAATTATTTCTTGTCCGCTCGTAATTACTTCTAATTCCCGGACTCTAAGTTCGCCATAACGGGCGCTTGTTCGCCAATGAATCAAACGAGTCGGATCGCCCATGCGGTAAGGGCGCAGACTGCGGGTAATGCCAGAAGTGGATGACTGGAAACGCTTTTGACTATCTGCTTGCAACTTGTCTTCAAGCCCAATTTCATCGATTAAGGGACAATGAGTTAGGGTAAATACCGATGGATAGACGATCACTTTAGCCACAGAAATGCGATCGCGACGACACCAAAATAATCCCAGAGGTGCAGCAGTCCGAAGCAGCACTGTTTGCCATTGATACACACCCCGGCGCGTTGTTGGCAAGTCGTAAACCCAACGGTAGGAAGTTTTAGGGGCAATTTCTTCTATGGCTATTTTGACGGGCTTTCCGAGGACAAAAGGTAAAACATCTTGGACTTGCAATAAAGTCTTTGGTTGAGATGTTTGATTATTGATTTCTAGTTCAATAGTTAAGTCATTTCCTGCACTTACAGGCTGAATAGGCTGACGGCTGATAGAAATTCCGTTTAGAGCGCGTTTTGGTAATGCGATCGCTATCCCCAAAATCGCAAAACTCAAGCCACTAATTACATACAGCCACCCTGCCATAGTATTAATTGCTGCACCGAAGAAGCATATTGCCACTCCTGCCAATACCCAACCACTATAATCTGGTTTGACAGCGTGAGTTTCTAACCAGTTGGTGCAACGATTGGCAATACTCATGCGCGATTATAATTACATACTACAAAGGTGGGTCAACGCCCACCTTTTATAGACTACCAGCTTACTTAGAATTTATCTTCTAACTAGCTTTTTACTTACCTTCCGCAAACGAATAGATTTAGGGGTTACTTCTACTAATTCTTCCGGTCCAATGTACTCTAAAGCTCTTTCTAGGCTCATGTCCAAGGGTGCTTGTAACTGTACCAATTCATCGCTACCTGCCGCGCGATGGTTGGTTAGCTGTTTAGTTTTGCAAATGTTTAGTTCTAGGTCTTGAGGACGATTGTGTTCGCCGACAATCATTCCTTTGTAGACTTTTGTGCTGGGGTGAATAAAAAATATGCCTCGATCTTCAGCATTTTTCATTGCATAGAAAGTCGAAACACCTTCTTCAAAAGAAATCAGCACACCATTGCGCCGAGCTTCAATATCGCCAGACAGGGGACGATAATCTAAGAAGCTGTGGTTCATAATTCCATCACCACGAGTTAGGCGCATAAATTCACCCCTAAAACCAACTAAACCACGAGCAGGAATTACAAATTCTAGCTGAGTGCGTCCGTTACCGCCTACTTGCATATCTTGCATTTCGCCTTTACGCTGTCCTAGGCGTTCGATGCAACTACCTACTCCGTCTTCTGGTACGTCTAATACCAAGCATTCGTAAGGTTCGCAAGGTTGTCCGTTGACTTCGCGATAAATAACTTGTGGCTGAGATACCTGAAACTCATACCCTTCGCGGCGCATGGTTTCAATAAGAATGCCTAAGTGCAATTCTCCTCTACCGCAAACGAGGAACTTGTCTGGAGAATCGGTTTCTTCCACGCGCAAAGCAACGTTTGTTTCTAATTCTCTAAATAAGCGATCGCGTACTTGTCTTGAAGTTACTAATTTGCCTTCTTGTCCAGCAAAGGGCGAATCGTTGACCGAGAAGGTCATCTGTAACGTTGGCTCATCCACTTTAATTAATGGTAGAGCTTGGGGTTCGTTGGGACAAGTAATGGTTTCGCCAATATTCGCTTCAGCAAAACCTGCTACAGCAACAATATTTCCAGCGCTGGCTTCTTCTAAATCAATGCGCTTTAATCCTTCAAAGCCCATCAATTTGCTGATTTTGCCTTTAACAATTGCTCCAGATTCCACAATTAATGCTGCTTGCTGCCCAGAGCGAATTGTGCCATTGTGAATTTTGCCAATTACAATTCGTCCTAGATAGTCAGAATAATCTAGAGTTGTTACTTGCAACTGCAAAGGCTTATTTACATCGCCGACGGGTGGCGGTACGTGGCGCAAAATCGCCTCAAATAGCGGCTGCATATCCACCGATTCATGTTCTAAATCGTCTTTGGCGTAGCCTGCAAGTCCTGACGCGAATAAGTAAGGAAAATCGCATTGGTCATCATCTGCGCCTAGTTCCAAAAATAAGTCTAATACTTTATCAACGGAGCCGTGGGGGTTGGCTTGGGGTCTATCGATTTTGTTGACTACTACAATCGGGCGCAAGCCTTTCTCTAGAGCTTTTTTCAGTACAAAGCGAGTTTGAGGCATGGGACCTTCGTTGGCATCTACAATCAAGATGCAACCATCTACCATACCCAATACGCGCTCGACTTCTCCACCAAAATCAGCGTGTCCGGGGGTATCAACAATATTAACTAAAGTTTCTTTGTAGCGAACGGCGGTATTTTTAGACAAAATTGTAATGCCCCGCTCTCTTTCTAGGGCGTTGGAGTCCATGACGCAATCAGGGACTTCTTCCCCTTCTCGAAATATGCCAGACTGTCGTAGCAAAGCATCAACGAGTGTCGTTTTGCCGTGATCGACGTGAGCGATAATAGCAACGTTGCGAATGGGGAGCGTCATAAAATAAGGACTAAGAACTTAGTTTCTATAAGGGCTGGTGTTCTTTAACAGAGTTCTTACCAAAATCATCTATCTGTAAAGAATCCTTAATGATTGTAGCTTGTTTACTTGCAAAACAGCCATTTTATTTAGCGATCGCCTTCTAACCTAAGCCGCCATCAGCGATAAACTTTCTAATTTTGCTTTAGCAGCACTTCATTTAAAGTAAAGACTTCAACGGTAGACTAAAGCCAGGTACAAGATCTTCACCACTCAATATTGCTGTAGCTGGGTACTGAGTAATTGATAAGTCACTACGATATACAAAGGCTTGCTGATTTTGGCGATCTATTAACCAGCCAAGTTTTACACCATTTGCAATATATTCCTGCATTTTGGCTTGAAGCTGCGACAAGCTATCAGTTTTGGAACGAATCTCAATAGCTAAATCGGGTGCTAAGTCTAAAAATCGATCTTCTCCTTCATCCCAACCTTGAGGTAAACGATCTTTGGCGACAAAAGCAGCATCGGGCGATCGCACTGCACTATTTGCTAATCTAAAACCCGCACTAGAACTAAAAACTTCACCTAAATTGTTACTTTCTACCCAAGTCAGTAGATAAGCTATTGCTTTTGCTTCTTTGTTGCTAGAAATTCCACCAGTTGGAGGCATAGTTACAAGCGTACCATCAGCATTACGTTCAAATCGCAGTTCTGGATTTGCGGAACTCATCAGCATCAGTTCGTCATCGGTAATAACAGATATTGGCTGTAATTTTACCTGTGCGCTATTCACGGGCAGTGCTTTGGTAATGATACACCCTTAATTATAGATTGCTCTGCTATGTTGAGTTTATTTGGGACAACTATCAACAACGCTTTACCGAAGCTTTAACTTATGCAAAGCATTTCCACGCCAAGCAAATTCGTAAAGGTTCGGGAGTTCCTTATATTGCTCACTTATTGGGTGTTGCTAGTATTGCTTTAGAATATGGTGCAAAGGAAGAGGAAGCGCTCGCAGCTTTGCTTCATGATGTCATAGAAGACCAAGGGGGAGACTTTACACGCCAAGAAATGGGGATGCAGTTACAGCGATTGTTGATGGTTGCACCGATGCGGAAACTATACCAAAACCGCCTTGGAGAGAAAGAAAAAAAGCCTATGTTGCTCATATTTCGAGCGCTTTTCAGTCTGTATTATTAGTTTCGTCCGCAGATAAATTGTATAATACGCGTTCAATTTTGCAAGATTACCGCGTAGTCGGCGAAGAAATTTGGCAACGATTTACAGGCGGAGAAATCGGCACTCTTTGGTACTATCGAGTGCTTGTTGAGGCATTTTGCCAAGTTAAAATAACGCCATTAGTTACAGAGTTAGAACGGGTGGTTGTAGAGCTAGAACAGTTGGTAGCCATGCAAACCGAGTAAAATCTTGATACTTTAGAATATTGTAAAATGGCAAACGTGCGACTGGAAGGGATTAAGCGCAGATTTAACAACGTCACGGCAATTGAAGATATTACGTTTACAGTTCCCGACGGGCAATTTTGGGTATTAGTTGGACCATCGGGTTGCGGTAAGTCTACAGTATTAAGGACGATCGCGGGGTTGGAATCTGCTACCGAGGGAAATCTATATATTGGGGATACTTTAGTTAATAATATTCCGGCAAGAGCGCGAGATGTAGCAATGGTTTTTCAAAACTACGCTTTGTATCCGCACATGACGGTAGCCGAAAATATTGGCTTTGGCTTGCAGATGCGAAAAGCCAATCCTAAAACGATTCGAGAACGAGTAACGGTAGTAGCTAGAAGTCTGTCTTTAGAACACTTGCTAGAACGTAAGCCAAAACAGCTTTCCGGCGGACAACAACAAAGAGTAGCATTAGGGAGAGCGATCGCGCGTCAGCCACAAGTATTTTTATTAGATGAACCTTTATCTAACTTAGATGCTCAGTTGAGAGACGATACGCGGGTGGAATTGAAGCAATTGCATCAACAGCTAGGGATTACAACTATTTACGTTACCCACGATCAAACCGAGGCGATGACATTAGGTGATCGCATTGTGGTACTAAATAACGGCAAAATTCAGCAAATTGGCGCACCGCAAAGTATTTACGCAAAACCTGCTAACCGGATGGTGGCGACTTTTTTAGGCAATCCACCCATGAATATTATTCCGGCAATTTATACAAATAATAGTTTTAAAGTTGGCAGTCAATTTTTAGCTTGTCCAACGAGTATTAGAGCAACATTACACCCCGTTGAGGGACAAGGATTTGATTTAGGTATTCGTCCAGAAAGTATTGCTATCAATCAATCGGTTGAAGATGAATTAATTGTAGAGGTAAAAGTAGTAGAACCTTTGGGGAGAGAAACATTAATTCGTTCAGAGATAGCAGGGATGCAAATAAATGTGCAAGGAGGTAAAGATGTGCGATCGCAACCGGGTGATCGCATATCTTTAGAATTGGACTTAGACCAATTATTTGTATTCGATCCAACTACGGGGAATGCTCTATATCCTTAAACTCCTGCAAAAGCTGGTGGATAAACAACTTTTCCTCTCTGGGTATCTTGATAGCTATTGAGTAGCTTAACCATAAAAAAGTCTTCTGGTACTGGAAAGGGAGACTCGATACCGTAGCCAACTGATGGCTTAAAGCCAAAGCGGTTATAAAACTGAGGATGTCCCAAAACGATCACTATAGATTCCTCCATTGCATTTGCTGTTGTTAAACCCTCTCGTACTAAAGCGCTACCAATACCTTGTTTTTGAAACTGCGATCGCACAGCTAAAGGAGCTAAACCAAGAACTTTGTAAGTCACTTCATTTACTAAATCTATATAGCTAAATAAGATGTGACCGATAATAACGTCGTTCACCTCCGCTACTAAGGAAAGATTAGGGATATAGCGATCGCTCTTACGAATTTCCTTCACTAGACGAACTTCATTATCCTGCTCAAATGCTTGCAGAATGGTTTCAGAAATCCCTCGATAGTCCGATGGCTGTTCGGAGCGGATTTTCATCGATCTTCGTTAAACCATTAGTTTTTGATGTAGTTGAGCGTGTAACTGACTAGGAGCAAAAGCACCGTGTTCGGTGATGATGGCTGTAATTAAGTCGGCGGGAGTAACATCAAAAGCGGGATTGTAAAAGTCTGCGCCTTCGGGGGTAATAATTGTCTCCCCTACTTGATAAATTTCTACAGGATCTCTTTCTTCAATGGGGATTTTGCTTCCGATAGCTAGTTGAAAATCAATGGTAGACAAAGGTGCAGCTACAAAAAAGGGTACATTGTGAGCTTTAGCAATTAAAGCCAGACTATAAGTCCCAATTTTATTTGCCGTATCTCCATTTGCAGCAATGCGATCGGCTCCTACTACCACTGCATCAATCATTTTACGCTGCATACAGTGCGCTGCCATGCCATCAGTTATCACTGTAACGGGAATACCTTCAGTTACGCACTCCCAAGCAGTAAGCTTGGCTCCTTGGAGGCGGGGACGGGTTTCGTCAGCATATAATCTTGTCAAACGTCCTTCACGCCAAGCAGAACGCACTACACCTAATGCTGTACCGTAACCAGCCGTTGCCAAAGCTCCAGCATTGCAGTGAGTGAGCAAATTTAATTTATCTGGGTTGGCGGGTAAAGCCTCTAAACCATAGTCGCCGATCGCATGACAAGTTTGTAAATCCTCAGAATTAATTATCTGAGCGGTTTTGAGGAGAATTTCTTTAATTTGTTCTACAGAGCCAATGCTTTCGTAGGCTGTTTTCAGCATTCGGGAGATCGCCCAAAATAAGTTTACCGCCGTTGGACGAGTGGAACGCAATAATTGAGCAACTTCTTCTAGCCGCGTTAAAAAGTAATCTCGATCTTGGGTGTCAATTTCCCTTGCTCCCAAATACATCCCATAAGCCGCCGCAACTCCAATTGCTGGCGCACCTCGGACAATCATAGTTTTAATCGCTTGCGCCATATCATCGCTGCGATGAATTTCTACTAGGGAGTATTCGTTAGGAAGGCGAGTCTGATCGATTAGCCATACCGCGTCTTCAGACCAAATAACCGGATAAACTTGTGTATTTTGAGCCATCATAAGTAGATAATAGTGATTTAGTTTTACTAAGAGTAATTAATATCCTTGCAAATATTAAGCATGACTATTTAATATTGCAAGCAAACTTTAACAGTTTTCGTTCTAGCTCGTTCACTCTAAGCCAAGGAAAGTCAACCTTTATATAGGTGAGCCTGTTTCTAGAATCAAAACTTCCTGAATATAGTTGACGTATTTTCTTAGTTTGACAATTTCCTTCTAAGCGAAGATACGCAGCATCGGGAGCAATTACTTCAAATACAACTACATTTTCACGGCGAACAACATTATTAGTGTTTATATAATGCAAATCTAAATCTGACTGTGAATTTTCTAATAGCTCTGACAAATACTGCGTTCCTGGAACTGGTTTCCAAACAAATTTTCTGTCAACTTCAACTATCTCCTTAGCTAATACAGCCTTTGCGCTCAACATAAGAGCCACACAACTTATTGCTAATTGCTTTTTTAGTGGAATTTCCAGCATTTACTTAAATTAGGAATTATGAAAGGTGGGAATTTTCCCACCTTTTGAAGATATCAACTAACCACTGATGGCTGTTTGCTGAAAAAAGCATTTAGTATCTGTTCTGCCATTTGTGGGGTTGTCAAACCCAAAGCTGCTTTAGATTCACTTGGTTCGGCATGATCGACTAATATATCAGGCACGCCCAACCGCTTTACAGGGACAACTACATCCGCATCTAGCAATGCTTCTGCCACCGCCGTACCAAAACCGCCAATTAGACAGCCTTCTTC
>QQTW01001794.1_pt1 | contig 15310 bp, 9 predicted proteins | sample 1904831 | NCBI WGS metagenome assembly QQTW01 (sample SAMN09435610, study PRJNA476489) | Subsurface metagenome, whole genome shotgun sequencing project. | reverse complement strand
GACAAGGTACAGCTTCTGGCCGTCCGCATGAACAATGTTGAGCAGGCGGACGATGTTCGGGTCGTTCATCTCCTTGAGCAATGAAATCTCGCGGATTGCGGTGCTGGGAACTCCCTCATCTTCGGCCTCGAGGCGGATCTTCTTGAGCGCAACGATGCGGCCTTCCTTGGTGGTGAGGTCTCTGGCTTTGTAGACGACGCCATACGTTCCTGCATGACGCGAGACAGCCGTTAGCCGATTCATTCTGAAATGTTGCGTTCAGGATGCCACTTCTGTGGGTTGCAGATATTACCTTCCCCGATCTTCTCCATCTTCTGATAGTTCTCCATTGCGTGAATAGTGAGCAAAGGTCCTTCTGCCCGCAGGAGTTGTTGCTAAGTGAAGGAGATAAGAGGGGCAGAGCTGTGGTTCGCAGAGCGGAGGAGATGGAGGCTGACTTGTTCCCTTTAGGTTGTTGGTGGAATCCCGACGTGATATTGAATGTCTTGCCAGCAGTTCATTCCGCAGTCGAGGTGACTCTATTCAATTGTTGTCGAAGCTTCCCAGTGCTCGATGTCGAAGGTTCCTCAGCCGTGCTGCAATTACACTCTGGTCCGGTCAACAAACAAACGCGACGCCGCAGTGCCAGGGCACCTGGGCAGGATGCGATGCACTAGCACCAAACGGGCTAAGCGCGTGTGTTTGGTGAATCTTGGTCTCCTCTCAATTCAACGTCTTCACGAACTTTGCAATGCCTCAGCGCACCAATCGCCGCCGTACCAATCGCAGTAGATGTCTGCGTAGATGCTCAATGTGGCCTCACAGCAGCGTTTGCCTGAAGTCGAGTCGACTTCTGATACCTGAATGACCTTTCACGCAATTCTTGTGGCAAGCAAGCGCGCACCATTGCGAAGGAATGGATCCATATGAGAGGCCTCCAGAAGCTATACGTGCTCTCTACAACAGTTATCGGAAGATGGAGCTGGCTCTACTGGATGGGGACGCATTCGTCTTGGATTTTCGCCGGGGATTAAACAGCGAACAGCAACGGCACGTGAGAGGTTCCCCGGTTTCTGGGACTACTCGTATCATGGAAGTTTTCGAGCGGTTCATGCAACCTGCAGGTACAGATCAATTATCCAAGGCGGATCTTACTAGAAAGAGGGATGTGCCTCTTGTACAGTACCAGCACGACTTCATACCAGGTAGGAATTTCGACATGTTTAATCTGCTGGCAACTTCAAAGAGCGAGCACCCTTCGTCTGGGTCGGAGTTCTGATCATTTTTCCTTAGGCCTAGTCGTTATACCCTCTCTGCTTCCTGCTTCTCCTCAACGAGAGCTTGCTTCTCGTCTGCTTCACCGGGATCTATCCAATCCATCTCATAACACAAATATCCATCTCCATCATGATCTCAAGTATCCCCCTTCCGCGTCTTTCTTCTCTGTAGCTCCTACCGCCGCCCTGTACTACCAGCCCAGGGGTCCGCTTCACAGACCGCTTCATCACAGCTCCTTTCTGACCCGCAAGTTGCGTTGGCTCACCCTTGGCGGCCAATACGACTGGACTCTGAAGCGATACCCGGACACAGCAGCTCCTCCCATACCTGCGGACATTGCCGCTCTTGTGCAAGGGATTCTTCCAACCATCACACCTGAGGCTGCTATTGTCAATGTCTACTCGCCCGGCGACACACTGAGCGTACACCGTGACGTCAGCGAAGGCTCCTCCGCGGGACTTGTCAGCCTGAGTCTGGGCTGTGACGGCATCTTTGTCATGGCCGGGGAGGACGGCAAGGCCTGCGCGATCAGGCTGCGCTCGGGGGACGCAATCTTCATGACCGGTCAGGCACGGTTCGCCTGGCATGGGTTGCCCCGGGTCGTGCCCAATACTTGCCCGCCGGAGTTAGCCGATTGGCCTGCCGTTTCCGTTGCGAGTGATGGTGGTCGACAGACAGATGAGGATACTTATGAGCAATGGAAGGGATGGATGGCTGGGAAGAGGATCAATCTGAATGTCAGGCAAATGTGGGACTGACGGCTCGACGGAGTAAACTTTCGATTTTGGGAAGTCCAGCCTCGCCTCGAAAAGCTCTTACCTAGCAATGGCTATATTGCTCTGATCTTGAGGGTATTTTGCATACTCGAAAGAAACCGATGGGTCAGAACCTGCTTGATATAGGCTGGCGCGGGCAAAGCATCAGCTCCAACGAGCCCAAAAGCACAGGATTCTAGACAATTTGCGACAATCAATATGGCGAGCGATTCGCTTAAGTTGTATTGAAGCATATCTGATAGCGCCATCCACCTTGAATACCTATGTATATAGGGTAGGATTTCGAAGGCTAATAAGCAAAGATTGCTGGCGACTATGAGTTTGTGGATGCGTCCAGGCTCCCACTACAAGCGAAACCCCGCCAGATGTACTCCGTGTCACGGACTCCGTACCCCGCCTGCAAAACTCTGTGCAACGATACATGTGTACCTCGGAGTCATCAGGGTTCAGGGTCTTTGGTGGGGGTGGGGTTCCTTTATCAATTGCTCCTCCTGCGCCGGACAAATCGATTTCAGTCGCGCGCGCCGAAACCACAAATTCTTCTTTAGCAACTGCCATACCCAATCACCGCATCAGACGGCGCGTATCCCCAAAGACATCTGCAGCTTCAGCACGGCTGCCTGCCTTCTCTACGACCTTTGCTGAATTTTCTCCATTCCGCCCAGGATCGCGCTCTGCGCATTGCACAGTCACACTTCCATACACAAGGGCTCGTCGCTTTGCGCAGTCATCTGTCGAGAAGGACGAACACCGTCGACCGAAATATTGCCCGCAACCCGGCACGTACTCATCACATCCTGAGCCAGCTCCATCCGTGATGGACGGGACCCACTCCGGGTCAGCGCCGAATGGGACACAAGCGACACAACCCTACAGATTCCCGAGCGAGCGAATGCAGAGGGTATTGGTCATCTTGAAATTCTTATGATATTGGCCGAGCTGATGATGATCAACTCGGATAGTTGGAAGACGGCGACAAGACTCCCCTCGTCCTCGTGGCTTGTGGCAGCTTCAGCCCCATAACCTTTCTACACCTGAGAATGTATGTGTCATCGGCTTGACACGATGGACGCGGACGACCGCTGATGATCACTTGGGGCGTCAAAGGTTCGAGATGGCAAAGGATTGGGCGCGATTCAATACCGAGTTCGAGGTGGTCGGCGGATACCTGGTAAGTGTGGAGGGAGCGGAACCGGATGGCCGCTGATGGGTCACGCATCAAGTCACCCGTGGGCGATGCCTACAAGAAGGCGGGACTGAGTGCAAGCCATCACAGGATCGAGTTAGACCTCCTCGCCTCTGCTGTCACGGTATCTGCGGTCGATGTAGCTGACGTGCTTTGCGCGTTTTATCAGGATGTGTCGGCTTGCGGTGGAGCAGACTTCGACTTGGATCGACGTCGATCCCTGGGAAGCCACGCAGAAGGAGTACATCCCGACTGCGCGCGTTCTGGACCGTAAGTCTCGCTGTGCGGAAGACGTCCATTCTTGCCTTGTTGAACTAATGCGTAAATTCAGATTTCGAGCACGAGCGTAAGATGATCCGATGCAGCTCCGAGGCAGTCATTCTTACAAGTTCTCACCAGTGAACAATGTGCTTGGTGGGGTTGAAGGTCCCGATGGACACAAACGGCCGGTTCGCGTGTCTCTACTAGCTGGAGCAGGCACGGCAACTTGATTCCTGGTTGGCAGTCAATTGGCTAATCATTCCCAAGACCTCATCCAAACCATGTCAACGCCCAATCTCTGGTGAGAGAACGATTTAGCTCCTAGAATCTTTCAATAGCTCGATCGGTAACTGAGTACTTGATCTGGCTGACTCTCGCAGGTCGAAGGCGGACCTTGAGCACATCCTGGGTCACTACGGTGCCTTGTAGGTGGCATGTAGTATCACCCCAAGACCTGCTGACATGAGTCGGCAGCATCATCGAGCGTGTGGGGACAAATATAGACGTGGCGCTTGCCAGTCTACAGAAATGGAAAGATAACATCTATGTTATCAACCAGCTGATTCAGAATGTACGAGGCTCAGTCTTGCCCAATGAAACATGAAACTGACCTCATGGCGTGATGCAGGACGTTAGCAGCACCAAGTAAGTCCCTCGAGCTTCCTGAGCCGGCAAAAAGACCCCTTCAAGGTTGACAATGATTGCAGAATAAGGCTGTTCCTCAAGCAAGATATGAGCATCCGATACCTCACTCCCGAGCCAGCGATTAGGTAAGGAGGTCTGGTCGAGCGGAAGAAGCTCAGGCACGCTGACTTCTCAGATACATCGCCGAGCACGGCCTGTATCAGGATGATGGTCTACCCGCTATTCAGGCAAACGGTATAGCGAAAGACAAGGAGCTGGCCGCCGGTTCTGCCACCTAGATTGTGTTGTTATAGATAGATAGGGTCGGCGTTTTGATGCAGCTGTAAGCGCGGTCGCCGATCACGATCAAGCGCAATTGAATTCTGGAGTCAGGTGGAGGTTTTTGTTGGATAAAGTCGTGTTTTATCCAGCCAACTTCTTAAGAGAATAAAGCTTTCTAAAGTTCAAGCAGGATCACGGAGTATCTAACACTGTCTGAAAATGCATGAATTTATCGATGTGTGAGGTAATGTCCGAGCTTCCGACCGTTGCCCGTCCAACCGGTCGCTTTCGGCAGTTTATCCGATTATCGCGACGTGCAGCGGGCCCTGAGCACCAACGTCAACTGCTACTGAAAGCATACTCTGGACTGACCATTGCGTTCAACTTAATCCCATATCAAGCGCAGACAGCTGTATAGGATCAAAACCTCGGCTCAAGGCCCACCATGGCAGGGGAATACTCCCCTCGAGACAGAGACCGCCACCGCGACCGCGACCGTGACCGCGAGCGACGGCACAAACAAAGGCGACGACAAGGCCACCGGTCCACCGACAGCAACGGCGAGCTCCTTCCCCGCCACAACGAGGTCTATGACCCTGAACCCGAACCCGAACCCGAACCCGCAACCCGCACTCCTCGTGCATCTAAACCGCGCCGGCCACGACAGCCGCCTCCGCAGTCCGAGTCGAGCGAGAACACCGGCGACGGCAGCAGCAGCAACCCGCTGTCGGCAGGGACACTAGCCAGACTCAATGCGCTGAATCACGACGTCGAATGGAGCGAGCACGACAACGCGTACGCGCGAGCTCGGCAGAAGGAGGACCGCGACGCCAGGCGGGGGGATCGCGGGCGCGGAGAAGCCGGGGTTTCGGGGAAGGCGAGGCCGAAACCTCAGGCGCATGTGGAGAGCAGTCAAAGGCAGAGGACGCGTGAGCATGCGGATCGTGAGAGGGAGGAGGACCGGAGGAGGAGGAGGAGAAGGAGGAGCGCCGATGAGCACCATCATTCACACCACAAAAAGAGGAGAGTGGTCAGCGGGCCTCTGTTGGAAGAGGGTGACAAGGAGGCCTACGAGTACAGGATGGGCAAGCGCGGAGAAGCGGACAGTGAGGATTACGATGAGAGGTCGCGCAGACGGCGTAAGAGGCTCTGTAGGTCGACCCGAGAGTTTCGATGGACCCAGTAAAGGCGGAGCTGACTGTTGGCACAGGGATCGTTGTCGGAGTCATTGCTCTGATCCTGGCCATTGCAATCCCAGTTGGCGTCACGATGGCGAATAAAGGCGGTAGTTCTAAGGACGACTCTAGCAGCGGACCCTCCGGCGGCGGCGACCCCGAAAACGAGGCCCTGCGCTCCATATCCCAGGACGACATTCCGGCCGAAGCGAGAGGCGGTCTGTTGGATCCTTTTGCGTGGTACGACACGACCGACTTCAACGTAACATACACAGACGCCACCGTCGGCGGCCTGTCAGTCATGGGCCTAAAGTCTGAGTGGGACGACGATGTGCAGGCGAACTCCAATGTTCCTCCGCTCAAGGACTCGTTCGAATACGGAAAAGTGCCGTACCGAGGCGTCAATCTCGGAGGCTGGCTCAACGTCGAGCCCTTCATCACGCCGTCCTTCTTCCGCGACTTCAGCACACAGGACAAGGTGATTGACGAGTACACGCTGTGCGGCAAGCTGGGCCCCACTCGAGCGGCACAGGTGCTCGAGAGACACTACGCGTCGTTCGTGACGGCTGCCACGTTCGCCGAGATCCGCGCGGCCGGCTTCGACCATGTCCGCATCCCCTTTGGCTACTGGGCCGTCACCACCTACGACGGCGATCCGTACGTGCCCAAGATCGCGTGGCGGTACCTGCTCCGGGGCATCGAGTGGGCGCGACAGAACGGACTACGCATCAAGCTCGACCTCCACGGGGCGCCGGGGAGCCAGAACGGATGGAACCACAGCGGCCGGCAGGGCGCGCCCGGCTGGCTGGCGGGTCCGGACGGCGACCTGAACGCGAAGCGGACGCTGGAGATCCACGAGCAGCTGTCGACGTTCTTCGCGCAGGGCCGGTACAAGAACGTTGTGACGCTGTACGGGCTTGTCAACGAGCCGAAGATGATCGAGCTGGACACGGCGCGGGTGCTGGCGTGGACCGAGGCGGCCATCGCGACGGTGCGCAAGAACGGGATCGAGGCGCTGCTGGTCTTTGGAGACGGCTTCATGGGGCTGGACAAGTGGCAGGGCCAGCTGCAGGGCGCGGACGACAGGCTGGTGCTGGACGTGCACCAGTACGTCATCTTCAACGTCGACCAGATCCAGCTGAGCCACTCGGAGAAGCTCAACTTCGCGTGCGGCGGCTGGACGGCGCAGATGAAGCGCTCTCAAAACAAGCAGACGGGCTTCGGGCCGACCATGTGCGGCGAGTGGTCCCAGGCCGACACGGACTGTGCCGACTACCTCAACAACGTCGGCGTCGGCTCGCGCTGGGAGGGCACGTACAACACGGGCGACCGGGGCTCGGCGGTGCTGACGCCGCTGTGCCCGACGCGCAACTCGCCCCGGTGCGACTGCGACGGCGCCAACGCCGACCCGGCCGCCTACTCGGACGCGTACAAGCAGTGGCTGCTGCTCTTCGCCCAGGCCCAGATGGAGAGCTTCGAGCACGGCTGGGGCTGGTTCTACTGGACCTGGGACACCGAGGAGGCCGTCCAGTGGAGCTGGAAGAAGGGCCTTGCGGCTGGCATCCTGCCGTCCAAGGCGTACGAGAGGAGCTGGAAGTGCAGCGACGGCATACCGGACTTTGAGCAGATGGGTCTACCCGAGTTTTACTGAGTGCTCTGGTGTGAGTTTTGGTCTTCATTCTTTGAGTTCTGATGAGAGAAGCGGAAGCATTTGCAGCACGTTGCAGGAGTCAAGTTGGAAGATGGGCATTTGCCTCCGGTATGGCATTTTGGCACTGCGGTGAGTTTTGTTGTCCTCTGCAGACACTTGTTTTGGACTCCATGCTTGTTTGATTCATGCCAGAGATGCACGCTGGGCTATGCAGTTGTATTGATGTTGTGGGAATGGGTGATGAAGTCGAGAATTGTACATATACAACGCATGCATACACCCACAGCGGCCACCTAGAGGCTACCGCTAACGTCTTCGACGGCGGTCGATCGAGTAGAATACAATAACTTTCCTTGAAAAAGATGTGGACACATACACTGGTCCGCTGACCTGTTTACATATGCCATCGGTGTCCACTAGACAGTGAATGTGTGCCGGAACCAGTCCGCCAGCTCATGGATCTTGTCACGTTTCCGTTTGGGGCTTGTCGCTGAGTGCGTCGCTACATCACCCTCGGACCGGCCCGACAGTGACCACAAGCCGACTCCCTCGGTGAAGCAGGTCATTACCCTACCGTCGGCGACTTCTTCCGCCGCTCTCAACTGCTCTTCCGACGGACCACCCCGGTCGCCGTCTAGATCTGACGAGGCTTCATCCAACAGCAGAGCGTGGCCGATCGAAGATGTGAATGGCCGTTGGCGCATGCGGCGGATGCCAGACAGACCCAGATGCTGCTTCACGATGCTGCGCCGAAGCCGCGAGGCCAGCTCGGCAGCCTGGTCGCGGAGGAGGCACGATTCGCCGGCGGTGATGCGAAAGGTCGGCAGACGCAGGCCGGAGCCCGTGGGCGGATACAGGCGGGGCACCTTGCGCTTCGAGTGTCGCAGCGCGGAAAAGTTCGTGGGGTCCGGGGCGTCTGGCGGAGGCAGCTCGACGCCGGGAGAGCGCAGGAATAGGATCGGGGAGGCAAAGGGGTCAAGCACGGCTTGGGCAGTCTTGAAGAGGGTCCCTCTTGCTCGGTAGAGATGGGATGCGGACAGGTCGGGAGAGTCGGCGTGGAGGCTCCAGGACGTCTCCTTGGGTTTGGACGGCCTCTTGGGAGTGCCAGAGCTGGAGCGGCGTGGCGGAGATGCATCTTCATTATCACCATCATGGTCGAGCTGGTCAGAAGACTCTGTCACGTCCGTCAGGTCAGCGAATTCGAGATCAGTTGCTACCGACTCTGAAGCATCCGACGCCAACGGTGGCAGCGGAGGAGAAGGGTCGGCATCCGATCGAGCGTCAGATCTAGAGCCAGAGTCAGGGTCTACGGGAAAGAGCCAGTCGGGAATGGGGTTGTTGACGGCGGCGGCCACGATCCTGCCGCGGCTTGGTCGACACTCGGTGAGGGCGAGCATGGTCGCGAGACCACCGCCGACAAGCTCGCCGCATACGCCGACGCTCGGGTCCGAAACGGTAGGGGTGCGTATGCGGCCGTTGGTGGGAGGCCCGAGATTGGCCGTCACCCAGTCATAGGCGGCCAAAACATCATGAACGGCGGTAGGGAATGGATGGGTGTCGCTCAGTCGGTAGTTGACGCGAACGACTGTGGCATCGCTAGCGGCGGACAGAAGGGTGAGGAGTTGATTCTCGGCCGGGGTAGTGAGGACGAGACCGTCAGCGGAATCCCGCTCTGGCGGAGCTCCGGGGAAGATTGGCCCGGGAGGCAGATAGAGGATGACATTGGGGGACCGCGAGGCAGGGCTTGTCTTGCTGCGGTGAAACAGACTAGAACGCACCAGCAAGCGGGGAGAGAAGGATCAGTAAGGTTCTCTGCGTTCTGAAGTCGCAGCTGCAGGAAAGCAGGGCACGGTGTCACGGCGTTCAGCACTTGAGGTAGGTGAATGAATGAATGGAAGCACAGCCTCGTTGCAACACGTACTCGAGCGTGATGGTGCCGTTGGACCGACAGCGGACGGTGACGAGCTCGCGTTGCGGGCCGGCCCCGTCGTCAGCTGGGCAGACTATCGTCCCGAATGAGGCGGTCGACTTCCAACTGGCCTTGCGGCAGCTCAGCCATGAGCCGAGCCGGAGCGGCTGCGGCCTGAACCAGCAGCGCATGCAATGATGGGAATGTGAGTGGAAGAGACGGAAGAGAATGGAGATGGAGATGGAGATGGAGAAGGAGAAGGTTGATGGAGTGTCTTACCCACATGCGAGATATGAGAGGTGAGATCAAGAAGCCGTGTTTTAGCGTCTGATCTGAAACAAACTTAGGAGGGCGACCTACCTAGGTACCTACATACGGAGTACATAGTAGGCAGATATGTATGTAACTGCAGCGGGTGACCAAGAGTGGTAATAATAGTAATACATGTAGCTTCCCTACCTATGTACTGTGGTACAGTACATGTGAGCCGACATATCCATGGATAGATAGGGACATAAGTGCCGGTCAGCGGCTGGTCTGAGCATTGAAACAAAGTGCATTAGAGCATACCTTGGCGCATGTCAGTCTACTGTCTACAGCACTTACTATGGATGCCCAAGTGGGAGTGTCTGGGCATCCCGCCGATGAGATCGGCTGTCATGACGGATTCATCCAGGCGCAAGGAGCGTTGCTGATTCGACTTCCCATGATGGTGAAAGAGAACAGTTGGGCATCAGATCAACCAGAATATGGATGTTATTGTCGTACCGAGTACTCCGTACCTGTCAGAATGGGTGCCTTGCATCATTCTGGACCCTGAAGGTCGTGATCGTCGGCCGCGTGGCCGAGTCGAGAGAGTCCAGATGTCCAGATGTCGCTCTCTGTCCGAGCGAACTGTGGGCGATGATTGGCTGGCTTGGCAGATGCCCGCCTCCTTTTCTCCTGTGGAGGTACCCAGGTACCCAGTCCCTGTTTCTCGCTTTCTCCGTGAGGGAAGCGACTCTGGCGACACGAGAGGCAGTAGCGAGCCATTTGATGATTTCTCACGACTTCAACCTTCGCGACAGGACGACAGACGCACACGCAGCTTGACCGTCTCAGCATCGGCCTCGTCCGCATCGTCATCATCACCACCATCATCAGCTTCGTCGTGCGTACTACTAGCAGCCTCCGCCCCTCAGACCCTCGGGCCCTCAGACATCGGCTCAGCACGCGCCGCTGCCTGTCTCTTTCTTTCTGCCCTCCCATTCTTCTCCCTCCTCGGAGCCCGTCTTGCCCTTCTCGTCTCTCTTTGACCTCGTTGCCTGCTTCTTCGCTTCCTACTCTTATCAGTCTTGTCACTCTTCTTCTTCTCCATCCTCTCGTCTCAATCTCAGCTGTCTGACGGCCTGTTGTGTCCGCAATCGAGCATACCTCCCACGCTTTACCTTCTCAGCCTGGTCCCAGACCCACATTCGGCTCCTCCGCTCCCCTTCCGCGCTCTCCTTGCCGGCATCTACTCCATCCAGACCTTATCGATCCTGCTTGTGACATTCAAAGGATTCGGGCTGGTACCGAGTATGAGCGGCGCCCGACTTCCTCTCTCCTCTCCGCTCAGCCTCACCTGAAGCCAGGGTCTGTAACACCAACCACGACCACGACCAACACCACCACAGTCCCATTCGCCGCTCCACATCGCAGAGACACGCATACAGAGGCATTGATACGCCTATTCAGTCACACTCGGCACCCTCCGCAGCCAGGTTCAGTCTGGCCTGGGCCGGTTCGGGGGCGTTTCTCCACTCGCACAACTACCCACAAAATCCCCATACAATTCTGAGCAAGGCTGGTGGACAACGTGGTCGGCGTGCTGCTGTCTGGGCTGCGGACACGGCCAATTGGCAACCACCCACCACTGATTCCTGGCGGGTGCGAGGTCGTCGTCGTCGTCGAAGCGGAAGAGCCCCTAAACCGCCTCTCGCTGGCTTCTGCTCGACGCTCCTTCGTCTCAACGCCCCTCCCTGACATTTCTTACCGCACTCACCTCATCTCAGAATGCCCGAGTCCTCTCGGCTGAGGACCTTGGTCCACCTCGTCCGCAACATCCTGCTCGCCGCGCTCCTCTACCTCTGCACCTATCAGATCATCCGCCTCTCAGCCTCCTCTTCCCCCGTCTCCTTCTCTTCTGCCGGATCGAACGACCCTCTGGGCCCACGGCCGGACTCGCCCGAGCTCATCATTCCAGAAGCCTCCACGTCCGAGTCTACGGCGAGGATAAAGCTGGCCGGCTCGGGAAAGACCGTCACCCTCAACCCGCACGCCAACGTCTTCAACCGGCCCGAGAGCGCCGTCGCCGTCAAGGATGACTACATGGGCGCCCGACCGCACGTCGATACCGAGGTGGACCTCGATACGATCGTCGAGCATTGCAGGGGCTCCTACGAGCGTCTTGAGAAGGTGAATTACGTCTTCAAGTGCATCAAGTTTCTCGCCGAGGGCGAGGATCAGTACATGTCCGTCCCCGAATCCGTCGGCGACCGGGCCAGCGAGCAGGACCCGCGGCAGGCAGAGTACCGCAATGCCGATGGCCAGGACAACACCAGGACGAGATACGTGGCCGAGTCCGAGGCGGAGAGTCCCACTCCCACATCCCTGGGAAGCTGCCCCGGCCCCATCATCCCCTACCACGTCTACTGGACCGGCCCGGCGACGTGGCGGGTCGAGATCTTCATCAAGAGCTACCTCTACACCCAGAATCTGGCCTGCTCTCGCCTCTGGCTCTGGCTCGACGCCGACCGCAACCCGACCGCGGTCGCCGACATGCTCGAGCGCGATTCCATCTTCGCCGCTTTCCGGCCCCTGGTCGAGCGGGGCGACATCACCGTCCGGGAGTGGAGGTTTCCCTCGCGGATCCCGCTCCCGCAGCACGAGGACAACACCGACGGTGTCGGCTACTACAGGACCCCTGGCAGGCCCGACGTCAACGGCGATTCTGCCGTCGCCGACGGCATCGTCGAGGACGCTCACGGCCAGCAGTGGCTCGTCCTCACCCCGAAGCAGATGACCTTCCTGCCCGTGGCGGTGTCGGACGCGATGCGCTTCGTCGTCCTGCACCTGCACGGCGGCGTCTACTTCGACATGGACGTCCTCATGCTGCGCGACATGCGTCCGCTCGTCATCCCCAAGCAGCACTCCTTCGCCGAGCGGTGGGGAGCCCATCCCCACGCGGGCGACTACAACACCGCCGTCATGTCCCTGACCGCCAACTCGTCGCTGTCGTCGTACCTGCTCCGCGGCGGCGTCCGCATGGGCCTCAACTTCCACCCCAGAGTCATCGGTCGCATGGCCTGGAAGGACGGCCGCAACCACGAGTTCGTCCTGCTCGAGACCGGCCTCTTCGATCCCATCTGGACCGAGTTCAACTGGGCTCGCGAAGGCAAGTGCACCGTCCCCTGCCTGTGCGACTACGACGCCGTCTTCAAGAGCAGGTTCGCCACCGCTCGGGCCGAGTGGGAGAGCTACGACGGTCCGGAGCTCGAACTCATCCGTTCGGATGGTGGAGATGCTGCAGGTTCGGATGAGAGCGAGCATGTCGCCCGAGAAGTCGGCGGAAGCCGTCCCTCGCGACATGTGCGAGCGAGGGGCCTGGATTCGGTACTCTCGCCCAAGAAGTCGTCGTTTTCATTGTCATCATTATCTTCTTCCTCATCCTCGTCCTCTTCGTCACCTATGCAACCCATCCCGAAGCGGCCCGACTCTTTTAGTCCCACGGCTGAGGAGGAGGCGGAGCTGAGGCACGCCGGCGTTGTCGCCGACTATCGGTTGGAGCAGGACAAGTTCCCGCCAACCAACCGGACCCTGCAGCACTTCTTCCGCGGCTCCTATACCTACCACATCCACAATCAGGTCAGTCGCGTCTTTCTCGTTTTTCTTCTTCTCTCTCCATCTTTCACCGCGCGGCCTCCATTCGAAACTGACGACCGTTGCAGTGGCGCAAACACCCACAGCCATCCTCGTGGTTCTCCGTCATCGAGAGCGCCCACGACGGCTTCTTCGCCGGTCGGCGCACCAACCCGTACGGCGAGAAGTGGGCTGGGCCCGCCCTGCGGCCGTACAGGAAGTGGGTGGAGTATGTGTAGCCGTCCATTCAGACAACAACCCCTCGCACTCATACCAACCGCCCATGTCCCACATTCCCCGACATCGATAACCCCCTTCCCTGCCCGCAGCCGTTGCGGACGTCAGGCCGTGCCGGCGTCGGGAGAGCGCGCGGAAGTGCTCCGGCGCATCCGGCGTCTGGTTCTTCTCGGAGAACGCCTGCTGTATATCCCTCTTGTCCCTCTCTCACTCTCCCCCAGCATCCGTCCTTGACGATGAGATGATGTATCACTGCTCACCTTGGGCCGCGGCGCTCGACGGCGCAGGCATTTTAGACACCTCGTTTTCTTTCCTACGAAGCGAGGATGGTCGTGGTTTAGATAGGCATTGTTTATATCCTCGGCGAGTGAAGGTTGTGTATTGTATATAAAACGAAATTGTGGTTCATGTCGATGATCAGGACGCGGCTCTCCTTGACCTTCCTGGACGTGACTTGGCGAACTCCGCTCGCCGAGTTCGCACTCAAACTGGATGATTCATTCGTTCTACACCCTGGGCCAACAAAAGTCGGAAGCAAAAGCGATTCGCATGTAAGCCTTGACCTTGTTATTAAGTTGCGTAGTCAAGTAGTATGCAGATTTCGGAGTGTCTCTCTGTGCTGTGATAGGTCGATGCTACACTTTTACATCCCGTACCCGGGTGAACATGGGGGTACGACCGGCCGCACCAGGTCCACCAGTGCTTCCCAGATTCTCACGCTTTCATCATTTCCGAGTATCTGGGTTGGTATCTTACATACAGTGCGCCCGTTTGCCAACTCGCCAAGGCAGGGCATATCGCCAGAGCGGCTCCCCAAGTGCTGGATGTCACCGAGCAAATATTGAGCCCATTGCATCTGTTCGCGCATCTTCGTTCCCTTTGGCCCTCTCACAGCTCGATGAGGGCCTCCTCCGTCTTCGCTTGCGGCAGATGTTGCGGCGGAGTCGGGAAGGAGTCTGCCGCGTAGCCGGCAAACGTAGGCTGCGGCTGTGCCTGTCCGCGCTGGAGCTGTTGCTGTTGCTGCGCTTGCGGCGCCGCCCACCGCTGCTGCTGCGGTTGAACCACCGGCTGCTGACCCTGTGGCTGCTGCTGTTGCTGTTGCGGCAGATGCTGCCAGGCCGGTGGCTGAGGTGTCCACTCCTGGTCGGGAACTTGCTGCTGTTGCTGCTGCGTAGGTAGGGGAAAGTTGGTCGGTCCAGGTTGACTATCAGTCTGGGCTTGAGGGGCAGAGGGGTATTGTTGGTTGGAGTAGGAGTGCGTGCTGCGCTGATCGGGCGGTAATGAAGCCGGGCCAGCAGTCGGATCGCTGTAGTAGAGAGATGCGGCCGAGTCGTCGGCGACGGAAGAGAGCGTCGGCTGCGGTGCTGCGTACTGGGTGGGAATCTGTGATGACCGATACTGATGAGAGGAGGTGCGGCGCTGAAGTGGAGGCGAGTTTGGAGACGACTGGACCGGATACGATTCTCTGGGTACGTTTTGGGAGTGTGAAGGTGTGAAAGCGGGATGGCTCTGGCCCGGCAGGGTCTGCATGTATTGGGGCTCGGATGATGAGTGCGAGTAAGTCGTCGTGGCCATGGGTGGGCGACCACCGTAATGTGAATACTGGGACTGCGCTGGCGCAAACGACTCAATCTGGGGCGCTGTTCCGGTGTAAAAACTCTCGGCGACGTTCGGTCCGCTCGACACTTCGGGAGATATATTTGGATATAGACCTGCAGAGGTCGACTGTGTGTGGAGAGGTAGGTTGTAGGCCCGTGATGGACCTTGACTGAAGGTGTTCGACAGGCGCTCTTCAAGCATGCGGTCGTAATATCGTACGACTGTCGCAAGTTTGGCGTGAAGATCGAGCAAGGTGTCTGCAAGCGTGAGCGACGCAGCCATTCGTCAGCGTGAACCAGGCCTTACCGTGTTTGCTCATCGTCTCGCCGTACGTCCGGGCCAACTTTGGTCGAAGCTTCCCTATACTCTCATACAGCTCCTGTATCTGCGGCTCACGCAGGATTGTCCCGGCCGGCTGGTGCTGAAGGCGATCCACAAGCGTCGAAAACAGATTGATGTTTTCAGCTTCCACCG
>QQTW01001793.1_pt1 | contig 15314 bp, 11 predicted proteins | sample 1904831 | NCBI WGS metagenome assembly QQTW01 (sample SAMN09435610, study PRJNA476489) | Subsurface metagenome, whole genome shotgun sequencing project. | reverse complement strand
ATTTGTACAGGTACAAGGTCAGAAAGACCCAGTAGTAGCATCTCGCGCTGAAGACTCCATCGTGCGCGACTTAGTGCAAGAACCCCGCGAAGTTACCCAGTCACGCCAGCAACAAGAGATTCTGCACGACTTATTGTTAGACCTCGATAATGTCAACAAGACAGTTAGGCGGATTGCCCGTGATGAAGGCGGTTTAGATTTAGAACGATTAGAGCAACGCATCCGCGAAGTTCTAGAAAACTAAGATATGAGGCGCAGAACAATTGTTCTGCGCCGCCAAGTTTCCTTTTCAATCCTAGTTTATTTGCACTCTACACATTTTTTTAAATGAACTCAGGAACCCTAGTCCAAAACACTCCCACCGTTAACACGCCACTCCCTAAGTTGTGGATGCCCGATCGCGTGATATTTACTCCCGCAGCTTTAGATGAACCCTGGGGACAGCAGCTTTACGAGCGGGTACAAAGTTTTAATTTACCTGTAGAGGAGTTACCCCGCAATCGCTTAACGGGATTACGCGGCGAAACGCCCCGCGAAACCTACGACCTTGCCAAACGTACTTTAGCGGTGGTTACGGCTCCCCCTAGTGCGTTCAAGCTCAGTCCTATTCCCCCATCGGCGGATTGGCAGTTTCATATTGCTGAAGGCTGCCCAGCCCACTGTCAGTATTGCTATTTAGCAGGTAGTCTGCAAGGACCGCCAGTAATTCGCGTCTTTGCCAACTTGCCGCAGATACTAGCAAATTTAGCTAACTACGAGCGCCCAGGGGAAGCTAAAAGCTTTGAAGTTAGCTGCTATACTGACCCGTTAGGAATTGAGCATTTAACTGGAAGTTTAGCTGAAGCTATCCGCTATTTTGGGACGCGAGAAGATGGTTACTTGCGTTGGGTTTCCAAGTTTGACGCAGTAGATAATTTATTAGATTTACCTCATAACGGTCATACGCGCTGCCGGGTAAGTGTCAATGCTACGCCCGTTTCTGGTCGGTTTGAGGGCGGTACAGCGAAAGTAACGGCACGGCTTGCAGCATTGCGAAAACTAGCTTTACCGCGAAGTCTTGGCGGTGGTGGCTATCCTGTGGGAATTGTTATTGCGCCAATTATGCCGGGTGAAAATTGGGAAGCGCACTATACTCAGTTATTTGACGAGATTTCGGCGGCTCTTGATTTTGATTGTGACTTAACTTTTGAGCTAATTTCCCACCGCTTTACCCCTGGTTCAAAAGAAGTATTACTAAGTTGGTATCCCAACACCAAGCTAGATTTGGATGAAGAAAAGCGCAGCGTCAAGCGTAACAAGTTTGGCGGTACGAAGTACGTTTACAACGCCGATATTATGAAAGCACTGCGACGCTTCTTTGAAAGCGAGATTCAAAAGAGATTTCCTCAAGCCCGCATTCTTTACTGGACTTAGTTAGGCGCGTTTTTGATAAAACTTTCGTAAGCAACCTTTTGTTCAGGAGTTGCAGAGCTTAGACATTCTTTATGGATACGATCTAAACTCTGCAAATACTCCTGATTTTGGCTCAAAACTTCATTGCTGGCAGTAGAATTAATCAAAGACAACTGAGCGCGTAGAGGTAGTTGGCGGAAGACTTCTAAGCGTTTTTCTAGAGATGACATAACTATTATTTTTCTCCCATAGCTGCCAATCGAGCTAAAGCTTCTTCCATTGCTGGCGGCAATTGGCGCATAATTTTACCTTTTTCTCGATCTATAGCTACTAGGGTGACTTGCGCCGATACATATAAGTCTTGAAAGTCGGGGGATTGAATTTGATAGTGGTAGAGTCGAGGGCGGGTATTATCCCGCGCCCCTCTCTGTTAGATCCGGACGTGAAGCTTTCGCCTCATCCGGCTCCCGATTCAATTAGGCTGTGCCTTTTGCTCATGTGTAAGTAATCATGGCATGACTCGTGTAGAGCTTCCAAATTATGATATTTCCAGTTGTGGGGATTTCCGTCCTTATGGTGCAAGTGAACTCGCTCCTCGAATGTAGTCTTGTATCCACATCTGGCACATGAATGGTTTTGTCGTTTGAGGACTTTAGAGGTAACACTGTCGTAGAGCTTACTATTTCGTTCGCTCCAATAGGTCAAATCTCCATCGAAAGGTGATTTGTTACCCTTGACATTAATATGTTTGTTTTCGGAGTAAGGAACTGCGGGAAAGGCTTTATCTAACAATGCTTTGCTAGTGTAGCGATTCTGTTTAGTTTCCTTATTGAATACCTTGAATGCTCTGTTTTGAATGTGGTACAGCGAAAATCGTGACCCATCCATCTTACAGAAGCGGTGGTAATTTCTCCATCCTCTAACTATTGGGGCTAATTTCTCAGCCTTTGTGGTAGCACCATAGTTTCTGTTATTGACGATGTGTTTTACTTTCTTACGAAAAGCTTTAAAATTGTCCACGGAAGGAACGCATCTAAACTTTCCGTTGCTTTGCACTTTAAAATGCCAGCCAAGGAAATCAAATCCATCTGTCGTAGCGGTCAGCCTCGTTTTCTTTTCACTTACCTTTAATCCGCGTTCTGCTAGGAATTGACTAATGCGGTTCAGTATTTCTTCAGCGTTGTCTTGAGGTCGGAGAATTATTACCATATCGTCCGCAAATCGGATTGATGGTTCAGTTATCCCTCCCCAGTCATCTTTGCATCTGTGGATGCTTTCGATTCCGTTAAGTGCGATGTTGGCAAGTAAAGGGCTAACGACCCCGCCCTGTGGCGTTCCTTGTTCGGGAAATCCTGGATTGACCCCTGATTTAAGGCAGCGAAAAATCCCTGTCTTAATGCCTAGAGGGGCAATGAGTCTATCCATGATGGCTGAGTGGTTAATCCGGTCAAAACATTTTTCGATATCCAGTTCTATGACTCGCTTATCTATTCCGTGACGGTCGCTTTTTAGATTTAGGAACAGGATTTTCTGGGCATCGTGTGCCGAACGTCCTGTCCGAAATCCGTAGCTCTTAGCATGGAAGGTTGTTTCGTGGGCGGGTTCTAGTGCGTATTTTACGAGGCATTGCCACGCTCTATCCGCAATTGTAGGGACTTTTAGCGTCCGCATCGTTCCGTCCTTTTTAGGGATTGGAATTTCTCGTAGCTTTTTATGACCCCATGTGTTAACGTTTCCCTTAAGGTTATCACTCAAGGCAAAGCGTCCCTCACTTTTGAGGAACGCTTTGCCGTCTACTCCCGCCGTTTTCTTGCCAGCGTTTAGCTGAGTTACTTGTCGAATAGCCAGTAGTCTTGCAGCCTTTGACTTCAAGATAAGTTTCTGTAGATACTTAGCTTTGCGTTTGTCTCCAACATTCACTGCTTTGTACACCCGTTTTTGCAAGCGGAATAAATCTCTCCGAAATTTCTTCCAGGGTAGATTCTTCCAAAGTTCACTAGCGTTGTCGCTGTGTCTAACCATGCTCTGCTCCAAAAAGTGTGTTCTTTGAACCTTGCGGCAATTACGCCGCATCCTACCCGGTTTGAGGGATTCCGTCGCTCGTCTGACCTACTAAGGTTACGATGCCTTAGACCTGCAAACCGTTTTTATTCGTTCCTCAAGGTTGATTGATTGTTCCCTTTAGACTGATTCAATTTGACCGCCAGAACCCCTTACTCTTGCCGCTACCATTGGGACAGTTCGGCGGGATACTAATCTCTGGCGTGGTCAGGGTTGGTTATGTTACGCCCTGCCAGAACTTAGGTCACTTTTCTAGAATCTGTTTTAGTCATAGGAACTCCCTATTAGCACCAGTGTCAACTCGTAACGGCTGTCTGATTGCGCCCTGTTACCCGCTTTAGCCTCTAGGAACCGAGCCTAGTCACTAGGGTCAGGTAAGGAGTCACGTCTGAGTTTGACGGGTAGGACTTGCACCTACATTAACCTCGAAGTTCAGCTTGGACTTGTAGTCTCGGCTGGAATGCTTATGTACGGACTGTTTACCGCGATTTAGCATTCAACGAATCGCACCCCAATTAGTTCTTTAACGAGAGTATCCGTCGGTACTTCCTCCGTGCTGCTACGCTATTCGCTCCGTTTGAATAGACCTAAGCGACGCATAGTTGCTGTACTTCCACTTGGGTTAGGTCGAGTCAAAATTCCCTGAGACGGACCCAGTAGCAACGCTAACAAAAACAAACTAGATGAAACTAGCACGATCGCTGGACCCGAAGGCAAGTTCCAATAATAGCTGAGGTAGACACCGGAAATACTGGAGATTGCTCCTAAAATGGCTCCCACAATCATCATCTGATGCAGTTCTTTTACCAACAAATAGGCAGTCAAGGCAGGGCCGACCAGTAGAGAAATCACCAAAATCACTCCCACCGCCTGCATACTAGCGATAATGGTTAGAGTGATGGCTGTCATGAAGCCAAAGTAAATAGTGTTAATGGGTAAACCGATCGCCTGAGCGCCAGTTTTGTCAAAGGTGTAAAACAATAATTCCTTGTAGAACAGTTTGACCACCAGCAGAATCAAAATGGCGATCACTAATGTTCGCCTAATATCGTGGGGTGCTACTCCGAGAATATCGCCGAACAAAAAACTATCGAGATCGAGTTTGTTTTTCAGGACACTAATCAGCGTCACGCCTAGGGCGAAAAAAGTAGAAAATGTTAGTGCCATTGCGGCATCGACCTTGACTCGTGTTTGAGAACGAATCCAGGCAATGAGCAGCGCGCCCAAAATGCCAGAGCCAAACGCCCCTAGCAAAATATCAACGCCCAAAAAGAAAGAAATTGATAACCCTGGTAAAACGCAGTGGGCAATGACATCTCCTAGCATTGCCATGCGCTGCACAATCAGATAACTGCCGACCACCGGACAAAGAATCCCCACTAACACGCCAATTGCGATCGCATTGCGCATGAATTCGTAATTAAGGGGTTCTAAGAAAAAATTGAACACAGGGAGTAAGGGAATAAATGAGTAAATGGAATGAAAAAAGTTAATAACTAACTAGCAAAAAAATGACGTTTCTATATCTTTCTGTAAGGGATTTCCCAAATGGCTTCCGTAAGCTTGACGCAGATTTTCAGGAGTCATTACTTGTTGGGGTGAACCCTCTGCAATCAAGGATTGATTGAGCAACAGCAATCGATCGAGTTGACTGAGCGATTGTCCCCATTCATGGGTACTAAGAAGCAAAATTTTCCCTTGCGATCGCAATTCCTCAAATACTTCCAACATGACGGCTTCAGTTTTCTTATCCACACCCGTAAAGGGTTCATCAAACAAAAACAGATCCGCTTGTTGCGCCAAAGCCCGCGCTAAAAACACCCGTTGCTGCTGTCCGCCCGAAAGTTCACCAATGCGGCGATGGCGAAGATTTAGCATTTTTACTCGTTTCAATGCCGCCTTCACAGTTTCTTTTGCCGCTTGATCGGGATTGCGGAGCCATCCTAGCTGACGAGTCCGTGCCATCATCACGACGTTCCAAACCGTAATCGGATAATCCCAATCAATTTGCGACTTCTGCGGGATATACGCCACCCGCTCTAACTGCTGGTGTAGCGGACAGGTGCAATAGTGAACCACACCGCCCGCAGGGACTAAGCCCAACAATGCCTTTAGCAGCGTACTTTTGCCTGCTCCATTTGGTCCAATGATACCCACCAGTTGACCCGCATCTACTCGGAAACTTACTGGATCGAGTCCACGCACGCCCCGATAATTGACAGCAAGCTGCCGAACCTCTAACATGAAAACCTAGAATGAGAATGATTATTATTATAGTCTTAGGAAGCGATTCATAAATTAAAATATCATGCCTACTCAGCGCCATCAAACCTGGAATAGCACTCTGCTGGCGATCGCTGTCAGCCTACTCAGCGCCTGCACCCAGTCTACACCAACTAACCAAACTAACAGTGCCAATTCTACCAATACCACCGCTACCAGCACGAACTTGAAAGTAGTTGCAACCAGCAGCGTGCTATGTGACTTAACAAAGACCATTGCCGCCAACACAATCGACCTAACTTGCTTGGTAAAAGCGGGAACCGACCCCCACGTTTATGAGCCAACACCAGCAGACCGCAAGGCGATCGAAGATGCCCAGCTTGTTCTCTATTCTGGCTACGACTTTGAACCCAGTTTGATCAAACTAATTGAAGCATCCTCTAATTCTGCTACCAAAGTTGCGGTGGGTGAAGCGGCGGTTCCCAAGCCTCTGATGGGCGAACATGAAGATGAACACGGTGAGGAACATACCGAAGGCGAAACCCATGCTGAAGGGGAAGAACCTGACCCGCATATCTGGCACGATGCCAAAAATGGGGTTCAGATGGTGAAAGTGATTCAAAACAACCTAGCGAAAGTTGCACCGGAAAACACTGACCTCTATACCAAAAATGCTCAAGCCCTGACCGCAGAACTGACTCAGATTGATAGCTGGATTAAGTCTCAAATTGCCACCATTCCATCAGCTTCGCGCAAACTGGTGACAACTCACGATGCTTTGGGGTATTACTCTGCGGCTTATAGCATTCCGGTTGAAGGGGCTTTGCAGGGCATTAGTACGGAAGAAAAGCCTACTGCCGCACGGGTAAGAGAATTGACTGAGGAGATTAAAGCCGATCGAGTACCGACCATTTTTGCGGAAGTGTCAGCCAATCCCAAACTGATTGAAACAGTGGCAAAAGAGGCGAATGTAAAGCTGTCAGACCAAGAACTGTTTGCCGATGGACTAGGAGAGCCAGGTACTGAGGGCGATACCTACTCCAAAATGCTGATTGCGAACACAAAGGCGATCGTCGAAGGATTGGGCGGTCAATACGCTGCGTTTGCGCCAAAGTAATTTCATCAAACCTTTCTAGCGTAAGTGAGAACCAATGAAATCCTCAACTACAAACTCCCAACAATTCGACTTACATTGGCGTGGGACACTTTCAGATTATGTAACAGCGATCGCCTGGTCGCCTCAAGGTAAGGTTTTAGCCGTAAGTTCCGCCGCCGGAGAAGTGATGCTTTGGCGGGATCTTGCTAGTACAGGAGAGAGCAACTGGCCTTTGCTACCTTTACAAATGGCTGAGGGTCAATCCCTAGACTGCCTTGCTTTTTCTCAAGATGGGCAGAAACTCGCTGCTGGTGGTCAGGCTGGACAAGTAAAAATTTGGTATTTGCATGATGATACTAGAACTTACCGATGTAAGCCCTTGCAGACTATAGAAAATGCACCCGCCTGGGTGGACAAGTTGGCTTGGAATCCTAGTAGCAATCAACTGGCTTTCAGCTTAGGACGCTATGTGCAAGTGTGGGATGCTGATACAGGCGGGGTAATCGCTACGCTCAATTTTGATAATTCCTCCGTACTAGGTTTAGATTGGAGTCCTGATGGACAGCACCTTGCGATCGCAGGTTATCAGGGAGCGAAGATTTGGAACGCTCAAGATTGGCATGACGATCCTCATGTATTGGTAGTGCCTTCGGCAAGTTTGGCGGTTTCTTGGTCCCCAGATGGCAAGTATCTTGCTTGTGGAAATATGGATCGAACTATCACTGTCATAGATTGGAACAAATCAATGGCTCCAAAAGGTGATAGCACAAGCCAAGATTTTTTTCCTTGGGTAATGCGTGGTTTTCCCGGCAAAATTCGCAATCTTGCCTGGTCACAAGCTCAAACTCAGCTAGATGCGCCTCTATTGGCTTCTTCTAGCGTTGAAGGTATTGTGGTGTGGGAGGCTAATGAGTCTCTGGGTTGGGAAAGCAGATTATTGCAACAGCACAGTGGAGTTGTACAAGAAATCGCCTTTCAACCCAATAGCTTCTTACTAGCTTCAGCCTCGGAGGATGGTTGGGTTTGTTTGTGGCAAAAAGCTAAGAAATTAGCCCAAATTCTCCAAGGCGCGCCTAATGGATTTTCTTGTCTAGCTTGGCATCCCCAAGGACAACAACTTACGGCTGGAGGTCAACGGGGTGAATTACTGATTTGGTCAAAAGGTATGCGCGGTCAAGGATTTGGTAGCCGTTAGCAACTATTACTTCAATATCTGATTGGGAGATAATTCCACCTAGTCCCCAACTTTTCGGGGCGAAGGGGCAAAATGCAGCATTGGTAGTATCGAGAGACGAGCGATTGTAGAAACGCAAAGAGGGCAGCTTGAAATTGTTTACCCATATATTCCAAGCTTGCCACAAAGGGTTAGAGAACGCTTGTACTTAAATACGTTGAGCGCCCGATCGCCCATTTTCGACTACAAACGATGCTAAGGTACTGATGGTTGCATTGCGATCAAGGATTGTAGATACTGCCCGGAAATCGCTCTGCCAGAGTTGACGGGTTAGATGACAACGAACGTACCCGCGAAAAGCACCATCAAAAAACTTAGTATGAGGATTATCAGCTAAAGCTGCACTTACAGGCGCAATAAATGCACTAGGAAAGTCGGACGCAATAGAAGTTCCGACAAATTCTGTACCTACAGTCGGCGAATTTGCCATGCTAAAGTCTGTTTTGAGATCGTGTACCCAACTTGAATGAATGTCTCCTGTAATTACAACTGGATTTGATGGTTTCTTCTTGTCTAAAAAGTTAAGCAATCGACTGCGGGAAGCAACATAACCATCCCATTGATCGACGTTGAATACTTCTACTTCAGGACGCGCATCAAAGTCATATTCCGCCAACATAGTTTGTTGAGCAATCACATTCCAACGAGCCTCGGAACGATCTAATCCATCCAATAACCAGCGCTCTTGCTCAAATCCAGTCATCGTAGCATTTGGGTCAAAAGTTGCTTCACAACGGGGTTTGAGTCCATCACCACAAGGCTGATCGCTGCGGTATTGACGAGTATCTAAGACATTGAATTCGGCTAAATTACCAAAAGTAAAACGCCGATACAACTGCATAGCTGCCCCTCTAGGCATTGATGAGCGACGTAAGGGCATATGTTCGTAGTATGCCTGATAAGCATTAGCCCGTCGTGCCAATAATTCTTGCTGGCTTTGGTCGTCTTCAGCGACTTCACCCGCGTAGTTGTTATCGACTTCATGGTCGTCCCAAGTAACTATCCAAGGAAAAGCTGCATGAAGTGCTTGCAAATCTGGGTCAGTTTTGTATAGAGCATAGCGGTTGCGATAGTCAGCGAGGGTAATTATTTCGTCACTATTATGCTGGCGCGGTCCGCCAGATTGAGGTCCGTATTCGTAGATATAATCGCCTAAATGCACAACCAAGTCGAGGTCTTCTGCTGCCATGTGTTTGTAGGCAGTGAAGTAGCCATTTTGCCAGTCTTGACAAGAAGCAAAGGCAAAACGCAATTCCTTGGGGAAATCCCCTCTAGCGGGCGCGGTACGAGTGCGTCCAATTTGGCTGAGTTCGTTGCCTACTTTAAATTGATACCAATACCACCGCCCAGGTCTAAGTCCGCCTACATTTACTTTTACTGCGTGAGCAGATTCTGGTCTTGCATTTACTGTCCCACTTCTGACGATTTGGCTCATGCTTTCATTCGCCGATACATGCCACTGTACAGGTACAAGATAAGGGGGCATTCCACCACCATCCAAGGGACTAGGAGCCAAGCGAGTCCACAACACTACACTGTCTGGCAGTGGATCTCCTGAAGCTACACCTAGACTAAATGGGTATCCTGATAATACTGGTTGGGCAACTACTTTAGTCGAATGCTGACGTGCGAAGCCCGTAACCGGGCGCGCTTGCGCTATCGCAATTCCAGTTAAGGCTCCTGCTCCTACTAGCAAGCTACGGCGGTTGATCTTACTCGATAATAGGCGCTCAAAATTAAAGTTGTCCATCTTGGGTAAGTTTTTGCGGTTACTTTATTCAATGGAGGGCAACTCAAATAAAGCCAAGCAAACATCAGCTTTGCATTTTTTTACTTAGCTGCAAGCTTCTCAAGATACTTTTAAATTAAACAGGACTACTTTTTACTTATTCTTGTAGTAAGTAGTTGACTTATTTTTAACTAAAAATATGATTAGTATTGCTTGATTTTATTGCGAAGCCCAACACAAACTTACCAATTCAAAATTAACGCTTGGTCAACCGCTCGTTAACATTGACTTAATCTCTAGAGATTTTTATCTATACTTTGAAATTGTTACCGAGCGTAAAAAATAGAAACCTTCCGACGGAAAGTTTTTACTACATTTATTTTTCCTAAAATCGAGCTACTTCTTTGCAAATATGCAAGTATTTTTAGGTAGAAATTTAACTAAGGGCAATTTAAATTGCCGGATCGTTCATCATCGACTGAATAGAATTTAGATCGAGGTCAAATTGACGAGCGATCGCATTTATCACTTCAGTTGCGGCGGGAGTCTGTACGCCCTCGGCTTCCACAATTCGGTAGCATTGAGCCAGTAACGGAATTGCAAAGTCGCGGTTGAGTTGATTAAGCAGCGTATTTAAGGGCTGAGGCGACTTAAAATCTTCAGCAATAACTTTGAGAGAAGCTGGACTAATATTTATCGCTTGCAGTTGGGGTAAAAGCTCATCCCAAGATTTTGCTGGATGAGTAGCTAAAATTGTATGGACCAAAATTCGATCCATGACAACTTGTTGAGCGATCGCAGTTTCTAAATATTTCTCGCTTTGTTGCTTGAGATCGTTAATGGTTGTTGACTCTACTTGTTGGGGAGACTTTAACTTGGCTTCATAAAATCTACAAGCAGCATAGCCCAAAGAATACAACATTGCGGCATTAGAACTTGCCCCAATAGTTGCCCCCGCAAAAGGTACATTCCTTAGCAAACCCAAGCCTACAGCTTTTAGCAATCGACTACCACCAAGCCCTAAACCAAAAATGCCTAAAACTTCACCCCGACGCGCCGGATCTTTCAAGTCGAGTCCATACACCGCCGCAATTTGATAAATCATCTCCGCTTGTAAGCGCGTTGTCGCCGCCAAATCTACCGCCAATAGAGCTAGGGCTATTCCTGGTAAAAAACTGGTAGCAAGCCCAATACCGCCTGCTTGAGTGGCTTTCTCCACCATAATGCGATGAGCAAGTTGGCTTGGGGATTCGTGAGGATATTCTTGCTGGAGTTTTTTAACTGCGCTTTGGGCTTTGACAATATCCACACTATTAGCAGCACCCAGCAGCCAATCGAGATTGAGAAAACGAGTCAATCGCCGCACAAACCAATTGCTACCGACATTATCGATAGTTTCTCCCGCGCCTTTAGTGACTTGAGAGAGCAAATCGTGAGTGAGATCTGCCACCTCTTGTCCCGCATCTAAAGCTTTGCGGAAAGCCGCGTCACCTATTTCTGCAACGCTTTTAGTTACATAATCGAATAAAGAAGGGGGATTTTTTGGTTGTTTTTCCAAGTTGGTCATGATGGCGGGGCGATTGCCTTTAATTACATCTCTAGCCATAGTTGTAATTAAAAAGTAAGCTGAAAAACATCTACCTAACGCTCATATTTTGAATGATAGTCCCACGTCAAAAGTAAGAACATAGGCGAGCGCAGCTTACGGTTTCTCCTGCTACCTCTTTCGGCATAAAATTCTTACAATATCTAGTTTATAAAACGCGATCGCTCCTAGCGCTACCCCTTGGGTAATCGCTCCTAGCGCTACCCCTTGGGTAATCGCACCGAACTATTACACCCAATCATTGAGATTACTATGGCTATTGGCTATGTCGCTCTTGTCCTCCACGCTCATTTACCTTTTGTCCGTCATCCTGGAAGCGATTATGTACTAGAGGAAGAATGGCTTTATGAAGCTATTACAGAAACTTACATTCCCTTATTGCAAGTATTTGAAGGCTTAAAGCAAGACGGCATCGACTTCAAAATTACTATGAGTATGACACCACCATTGGTGTCTATGCTCCGCGACAAGCTGCTGCAAGAGCGCTACGATCTTCATTTAGCCCAGCTAGAAAAATTAGTCGCCCAAGAAGCCGAACGCAACAACAATAACGGTCACATCCGCTACCTAGCTGAATATTACGTCAAAGAATTTGGCAACGCTCGGAAACTATGGGAACGCTACAAGGGCGATCTTGTTACTGCTTTTAAGCAATTTCAAGACTCCAATAATCTAGAAATTATTACCTGCGGCGCTACTCACGGCTATTTGCCGCTCATGAAAATGTACCCCCAAGCAGTTTGGGCGCAAATTCAAGTAGCTTGCGAACACTACGAGCAAACTTTTGGTCGTCCGCCTAAAGGTATTTGGTTGCCCGAATGCGCCTACTACGAGGGGCTAGAAAGGATGTTAGCCGATGCAGGCTTGCGGTACTTCCTTACTGATGGGCATGGTATTCTCTACGCCCGTCCGCGTCCGCGTTTTGGTAGCTACGCGCCCATTTTTACCGAAACTGGAGTTGCAGCTTTTGGGCGCGACCACGAATCTTCTCAACAGGTATGGTCGTCTGAAGTTGGCTATCCAGGAGCGGCAGAATACCGCGAATTTTACAAAGATTTGGGCTGGGAAGCAGAATACGAGTATATCAAGCCCTTTATTATGCCCAACGGTCAGCGCAAAAATACTGGGGTCAAATACCACAAAATTACTGGGCGGGGTTTGGGATTATCGGATAAAGCTCTTTACGATCCTTACTGGGCAAAGAAAAAAGCCGCCGAACACGCTGAGAACTATATGTACAATCGGGAGCAGCAAGTCGGTAATTTGCACAGCATTATGCAGCGCCCGCCGATAATTGTTTCTCCTTACGATGCAGAGTTATTCGGTCATTGGTGGTATGAAGGTCCTTGGTTTATCGATTATTTGTACCGCAAGTCTTGGTACGATCAGGGAACTTACAAAATGACCCACCTCGCAGACTACTTAAGGGAAAATCCCACGCAACAAGTTTGCCGTCCTTCGCAGTCTAGCTGGGGCTTTAAGGGATTTCACGAGTATTGGTTGAATGAAACTAATGCTTGGGTGTATCCTCATTTGCATAAAGCCGCCGAAAGAATGATTGAACTTGGGCGCAGAGAACCCGCCGATGAATTGGAGTGGAAAGCGCTAAATCAAGCTGCTAGAGAAGTGTTGCTGGCACAGTCCTCTGATTGGGCATTTATTATGCGGACGGGGACAATGGTTCCTTACGCAGTTAGAAGAACGCGATCGCACCTCATGCGGTTTAATAAGCTCTATGAAGACATCAACATCGGCAAAATTGATAGCGGTTGGCTCGAAAAAGTTGAGGAAGTAGATAATATTTTCCCCCAAATCAATTACCGCGTTTATCGTCCAGTGTAGGTTTTGAAAGTCAATTGGCACTAAACCGAGTTTAATCCAGTGCGATCGCTCTAAGGGCAATTTTATAGGGTAAAAGGTGCGATTATCCAAGGGGTAGCGCTAGGAGCGATCACGGCGGATTTTTTAGCTAAGAGAAGAGCATTACTAACAACTTAATTTTTTGTTTGGGATATTACCCAACTTCTAAAAGCTTTAATGGTGGCGTTTCTACCTTCAATCTTACTTCGCTCAACATATTGAGGAATAACATCAACTAAAGGCAAGTTAGGGAAGTTGCTACTAATATTTGAGTTAACATACTTGCCACTTTCCAACACATTTATTTCTAAGCTTTGACCATTATATCGCCATAATTCCGGCACTCCCAAAGCCTCGTAATTGTTAAGACGAGTGCGGGAAGTGATGTCAATTTCAAGTGCTAAGTCTGGCGGAGGATCTATCCTAAGGTCTATCCGCTTTTTACCTCTAATTGCTGCTTCATTTTGAATATAAAAACATTGATCGGCTTCTAATCCTCCAGACATCTGCTCATTTTTGTAAGTAGTAAAACCAAGTGGTCTAAATTCAATATTAAGTTCTTCAAGCAGTGCTTTTACTAAGTCACCAATAATTTCTTTATCATCTTCATGCTCTGGCAATGGGGTCATTATTTCTAATAGTCCCTGACTATAATTAACTCTAGCTGCGCGCTTTTCTCCCAATTCTTCTAAAATATTTTCATACATCTGCCAAGAAACATTTTTTAGTAACAATTGTTGCCCAGGTTGAACCACTAATTGATTTAATTCTAATAGCATAAATTTACTCGCAAATTAATACTACAAATTTGTCTAACTATATAAATATAAGTATAATCTTCCTGTTGGGAGTTGAGAAATCGCCTTAAAATCATCTCAATTTAAAAGTCAAGCTTTTTGACTTAATGTGCGAACGCCTATTTATTGCCTCCAATCGCCAAAATTTGTATTGTAATAAGTGCGATTGCCAATCGGGTACAGTGACAGAATATTACAGCCTCGATGCTACGGTTTGGAATTGCAGATGTGTCTGAAGATCGTCTTATGGAATGGCAATCCGGTTATTAAATAAAGACTATTTAAAATGTCAGATAAAGAAGGCAACCATAGGGAAGATGTCAAGGAATATTGCTTTTATTTAGGCAATATCTGCCAACAGTATAGTTGATCAGCGAGTAGTTTTTGATACTCACAGATAACATCTATTCGCCTGCTTTAACGATGGGTTAATCCTCGTGGAGAAGGCAATTGTTACCAATCCTTAAATCCTCGTATAAGATGGTCAAAGCTAGTGTCAACCCCGAAATTTATGATTAATCTCGATTATACAAATCTTGTCCAAGTTATACAACCTTATAAAATTCCAGGGCGTGAAGAAGCCAGTGCATTTTTGAGTTGGTTTTTGGTAAACATTTATAGGCTGGATATTATTGAAGTTCAGGACATAGTCTGTGATGGTCGCGGCGATAAGGGAATTGATGGGATTTATGTTAACGAAAACGAGGAATGTATAGATATTTTTCAATCCAAAACGGTACAAAATGCTAGCAAGACTTTAGGAGATACACAACTTAAGGAGTTTGTAGGAAGCTTGAATCAATTAGAAACGGCTGAAGGATTAGATTCAATGATCTCTACAACAGGAAATACACAGCTTAAAAATCTCCTTACTGAGCGTAAAGAGCTTTTTATATCCTCAAAGTATACAATTCGCGGTATTTTTATCACCAACGCTGTTAAGGATTCAAACGCTGAAAGTTTTCTACAAGCTACCTCGCAAACAATTCCGTTGAAGGTTTGGGATAAACTCTTGATTGCCAAAATGTATGTGCCTGGTGAAAAAGCTATTCCAGCAACATCTGAAATAGCTTTCGATGTTTTCGGATTTGATTGTGTTGAATATAATGTTGGCAATACTGCGAAAGTAGTACTTGCGCCAGTTTCAGCCGTTGATTTAGTTAAGATGGAAGGTATTGAAAATCAGCAACTTTTTGACCTTAACTTGAGGAAGGATTTAGAAAAGACCAAGGTTAACAAAGATATTGTTAAAAGTATCTCTAACTCCTCAGAACACAGTAATTTTTTGCTTTATCACAACGGTATTACTATCGTCT
>QQTW01001792.1_pt1 | contig 15323 bp, 14 predicted proteins | sample 1904831 | NCBI WGS metagenome assembly QQTW01 (sample SAMN09435610, study PRJNA476489) | Subsurface metagenome, whole genome shotgun sequencing project. | reverse complement strand
CCCGGTCATTGCTGGTCCTGGTGTCTCCACCCGAAAAGAGGAGCGAAGCACGGTTGGAGGATCTTTGCCGTTGGCCGAAGGTGAAGGAGGAGGCACCACCGCCACAAGATGCATCCGCTCGGCGAATGACAGCCTCGTCGCTGCGAGCCAATGCCATACGCAGAGCAAGTGTTGCCGTGGCAGATACGTTTGAGAGGGTCATCACAAGAGTACGGAAAGGGAGTATGGCGGACCTCTATGAAAAAGCAAAAATCCGACAGGAACAATTGAAACGCAGCACCTGGGTCCAGTATTTGTTTGAGTATACGATGTACCTTGTCCTGATTGCATCGGTCTACCTGGTGCTGATTGGGATGCCGTTATGGCGTGGTGCTGTCTGGTATATATACGTTCTGATTGCGACAAAATTCGTCATTGTTGGCGGCTCGGCGATATTTATCGGTCTTGCTGCTTTGTAAGTATTCTTTTTGTTAAATTTTGAACACCTCCGCTGACGCAGCTAGTTATGCATTCGGCCCCCTAGTATGCTTCTTCGAACCCAAAGCGCCCATTCAGTTTCGGCCTCATCCAAGTGTCCTACGAAGCTGGGGAGCAGATGCGACAGCTCTCATCATCCCATGCTACAAATCCGAAAAAATTGTTGGTTCTACAATCGAAGCGGCTCTTGAGATCTTTCCACCACAAAACATATTTGTACGATCACTCATCTCATTAAGCGTCAACGTGCATCCAAGATGCTAATGATTCATCTTGTAGGTTCTCGCCAATGGCAACTCTCCCACCCCTCTCGACAATACGGAATCTGTTTGTACCACTTACGGAGTGAACCACACCTGGTGCCCCATTGGCAGCAAATTGATTGCCCAGTTTGTTGGCGCCCGCGTGGCCAAGCGCTTTCCTTATGTCATCTTTATCGACGACGACTGCCTGCTTCCGCCCAACTTTCCTGTCGTCACGGACCGCATCAATTCTCGTACCAAATGCATTGGGTACACTATCAAATCTACTGGCCCCAACAGCTCCCGTGGCACTCTCTGCCAACAGGCCCAGGACCTCGAGTACAAGCTTTCCGGTGTCCAGCGCCTCTTCGCCGGCAAGATCGGCAGTGCCACTTTCCCACACGGGGCGATCAGCCTCTGGGATCGCGAATTTGTGGTTGAGACCTTCAAGCGACATCCAGGGTTCAGCGTGTCGGAGGACTGGTTCTTCGGCCACGTTGCGCGCGAGCTCGGCTCGCGTATCGAGATGTGTAGCTCCATCTTCGTGGAGACGGAGACTCCCGCCGTGCTCTTCTTTGCTGGTGCTGGGGCGGCGCGCGGTGGCTTTGGCGAGATGACGGTATTCAAGCAGCGCTTCAAGCGGTGGAACTTCTTCTTCGTCAACGGCATGTATTACAACATGAAATATATCCTTTTCAGCTGGAAGCTGGGATGGTGGGAGATTGACGCCAAGCTGTTTGTTTTCCAGGAGGTCTATGAGACGCTTCTATACCTAATCACGCCGTTTGTGCTACCGATATCTTTCATCGTGCAGCCGCTGTTCTCTCTGTACCTGTTCGCTGGCACAGCTGGACTATATCTCCTCAACGCCATCCTCTTCAACGAGGTACACCTCCGCATGCGGAACGAGCGGGTCACAACGCTGACGTTAATATATTACATGGGCTTCAAGTTCGTGCTCACCTTTGTCAATGTGGCGAGCTGTTACTGGAGTATATGGAAATACGCCAAGTACTTTGCCAAGCGGCATCCCAAGATCGTCGAGGATAGTAAGGTGGTAGAGGTGGTGTTGAAGATGGAAGAGGAGGGAGAGGAGGACGAGGACGAGGAGAGGTTCAGAGTTTCTGGGGATACTGCGACAGATGAGAAGGGACCGAAGGGTAGGAGGATGACCGTTACGGCGGTGGGTGTTAAGATTAATGGTACTGGTAATGATGAAGGTGTGGAGAGAATGGAGGGGATCCAAACTCAGGATTTCGCAGTGATGGCTTAGGTAGAGTCCGGAAAATTGGCTTAAGTAAATGTATAAAATTAGAATGAGATGTTATGTTACTTCTCGTTTCCGGCGTTCCCATGACGGGGGATTTCACGGTAATTTGGAGATGCTAAACCCAGCTCATGAGAAGGCGAACATGACTTTGAAGCTGCATCGCGCTCAGAGATTGAACACGTGTGTCCGTGACTGGTATGATGGCTGACATCTCATCATTGACATAGACGAATGGGAGGTTTGGAGTCTCTACCATTGCCAATTTGATTCCCTGGTCAATTCTAAGCCAGCCTACCGTCAAAACCACAACTCGCTCCATGCCTGGAATCTTTGTGAGCTTTTTTCCATCCTGCAATTTTACCTCTAGAGACCTGGATCCCAGCAGAGCACACACTCGTTGACACTGACATGTCGACCATAGAAGCAGGTCAGTGACTTTACAGATGTAAGACTCGCCGTCTACAGTATGAGATATTTCATGCCTGATGGGATTTAGCTATCACTGTCTCTTAATATGAAGCTGACTCGGTGCAGAGGTCGAAACCTTGAGCACCTCGAGCCGTACGGCTGACACGCTAGTTACGAGCCGTCTCATCGACGAGTTCAATTAGGCTTTTTAGCGATGTAGAACATCGAGGTAAATATAAAAATGTAATCATATGTCGTGTAGTGATTAGAAAATGTTATAAAATCAGAGAGAGAAAACAGCAATGTTTCTGCAGTTCCACGTATTCTGCAGACTTTATGGTAGCACTGTATCCTCGTCGTGGCCTTTGTGAGGGCGACATCGTTGGTCCGGCCCGAGCATCCAGTGACCGATATGGTTTCCTAATCTGCTGGCAGTATGACTTGCCAGCCTGGGTTACTTGTACACGGCTTCTAAATCTCTCCTCAAGACCATAATCTTGGTGCTCAAACTCAACGCACAAATGGACAATCGCTTGCTGGCCTTGTCGCAGCTCAACTGCAGCAACGATCTCGATGATCGCTTTGGCCCTGCTGTCGATCCATGCCGTCGTGGATTCGATTTCACATTGTTGTTCGAGCAGTTCATCTTGTTCCTCTTGCCGACATGCATCTTTCTCGTCGCCACACCTGCCAGGTTGGTGAAGCTGTGGCGATCGCAAATCAAAGTTTCAAGAAACATATTGGGCTTCTGTAAGCCTGTAAGATGTTAGCTTTCCGTTTGATAGATTCGTTTCTTAGCCATCACAGGTGGCCGCAATTATTCTTGCCATAGTATGGCTTACCCTCGTGGTTTTGTACTCATTGCGCGACAAAGACACCACCAGGACGTCTGTCCCATCTGCAAGCTTGGGCTTTGTGGCAGCAATCGCAGTCTTTGTGCTCTCACATGTCGAGCACAAGCGATCTGTCAGACCTTCGGCGTTGCTGAATGTTTACCTTTTCTTCTCAGTACTCTTCGATGCTGTCCAACTACGGAGTTTGGTCCTTTCAGAAGGAAGCTCTCTAGTATCGATATTCTTTGCAACCAATGTCGGAGTGAAGGTTGTTTTGCTCGTTCTGGAGGCCTGGGAGAAGAGAAAGTCTTTGGCCGACGCCCATGCCAGTCTCCCTTTGGAGTCAACAATTGGCATCTTCAACAGAAGCTTCTTTTGGTGGCTAAATGCGACATTGCTGCGAGGTTCAAGAGCCTCTTTAAGTCCAGAGGATTTGCAAACGATCGACACTGCACTGGACCCACGAATATGGGCCAAAGCACTTCAAGAAGCATGGATCAGGCATTCTGTTCCAAATGCCAGCCGTCGAGCTTTGGTCTCAGCATCAATAAAAGCATTCCGCAAGCCATTAGCCGCGATGATCTTCCCCCGAGTTTGTCTCATCGGTCTTAATTTTGCCCAACCGTTCCTTATATCTCGACTGTTGAATCTGCTTAGGGATACTGACAGCTTAAACAGTCGCAACATAGGCTATGGTTTAATCGGTGCTACAGGGGCAATCTACCTTGGCATCGCAGTTCTTAATGGCTGGTACAAGCACCAATTGTTCCGCTGCATAACCTCATTCCGCGGCGCCATGATTGCTTTCATCTTCGATCGGGCATTGCATCTTCCTGATGGGGCCTACAACGAGTCAAAAGCTATTAGTTTGATGGGCACGGATACTGACAGGATCTGTGTGAGCATCGAGCGGGTACACGAGGTTTGGGCACAATTGCTTGAGGTGTTGATCGGAGTGAGCCTTCTTGGACTTCAGCTCGGGTGGATATGTGTACTGCCGGTGGCTATAGTGCTAAGTTCCACGATCTTAAGTTCTAAGGTTGCTACAATTGTACCAGCAAAGCAGAAGATTTGGGCTGCTGCTGTGCAGAAGCGAATTGCAATCACAACATCGGCCATTGGATCCATGAAGACAATTCGAATGGCTGGCCTGACTCGGGCTGTCACCAAAATCCTAGTGGAGCAGAGAAATCAGGAACTCAGGCTCATGGCGGGCTTCAGATGGATGAGTTTGTGGCTTAACTCGATAGCCAATATCCCGACTGCCTTTTGCGCCGCTGTGACTTTTACGGCATACGTTGTTCAGGCCCACATCGAAGGACGCGAAGGTTTGGATGTTACCCGAGCATTTACGAGCATGGCACTGATCAATCTGGTTGCGGTGCCGGCAGGCCGCTTTCTTACTGCTTTCCCAATTCTGACTGCTTCGCTCGGCTGCTTTGAACGTATACAGGAATATATGCTTGCGCCAAGTAGAGCGGACTCAAGAATCCTGTCACGAACGATGGAAAATGCAGTCGAGCTCGATAGCGTAAAGTTTGCAACCAAGAATGATACTAGAACCAGTCCTGCCAATATCACACTAAGCCTCCGTCGTGGAGCGTTAACTGTCATTACAGGCCCGGTTGGTGCGGGAAAAACAAGACTGGCCAGAGCATTGTTGGGTGAAATAGCTTGTGAAGCGGGCACGATTTGTGTATACACCACTAAGTTTGCGTACTGCTCCCAAACACCATGGCTTCTGAATCTCAGCATTCGCCAAAATATTCGCGGCTTGCGAACCAATGGTCTTTTTGACGACGACTGGTATCAAACTGTCCTACACGCTTGTGCCTTAGATGTGGACATGGAACAGTTAGTCGAAGGTGATGAGACCGTGATTGGAAGCAAAGGCACGAAATTAAGCGGAGGTCAGCGGCACCGTGTCGCCCTTGCGAGATGTGTCTTCGCATGTCCCGAAATCATGGTACTAGACGATGTCTTCAGTGCGCTTGACAGCGAAACCGAGCAAATCGTCACGGAACGTCTGTTGGGGCCGTCGGGACTGCTTCGTCGGTCGAACAGTACGATCATACTCATTTCACATTCAGGTAAGCTCAGCACGCGGCATTATTTCTAGAATACCTTTAACTTACCCTCTAGTCCATCACTTCCAAATGTCAGACCAAATGGTAGTCTTCGGACAAGATGGCTCGATGAAGCATTGCGGCTCTTACATTCGGATAGCAGATGTCTCTGCTCTCATAGAGAGACCGGTCTCACGGTCCATCAGCCGACAAGTTGAGAGTGATTTCTCTGGGACCGCCTTCCAGCATCTCAACAACTCCAAGGCGAGCAAGGAAAAGGTCTCAACAACCTCAGTATCGATAGGCTCAACCAGTGAATACTCTACCTACAGCTACTATGCAAATTCTGTAGGCTGGCGAAAGGCCAGCATATACATCCTCTTTCAAGCTGCACACATCATCACCGTCTCGGTTCCTCAGGTGTGGCTCATGTGGTGGACAACAGCTGGAAGTGGGAGGCTTGCAGTGTTTCTGCCCGTCTACCTTTCATTCTCTTTCCTCCAGCTCTTCAATCAAGGAGTAGCTATATGGTCAATTCTTGTTTGGATCGCTGCCTCGACAGCTAGAAGACTTCACTGGGTGCTACTAAGGACCACGCTTGAGGCCAGGCAAGCCTTTTTCGGATCAACCGATCTAGGGGAAACAATCAACAGATTCAGCCAGGATCTTACCCTTGTAGAGCAGGCTTTACCTCAGGCAGTCATGATGACAGTTGGCATGTTTTTCATGCTGTGCGGTCAGTTGGCTTTGATCTCCTTGGGCTCGTCTTATGTTGCGGCAACACTTCCCTGCTTATTCATTGCTGTCTACTTTGTCCAGTCTTTCTACCTCCGCACATCACGCCAACTCAGAGTGCTGGACTTGGAAGCTAAGAGTCCCGTCTACTCACACTTCATGGAAACCTTGGATGGCTTGACGACTATCAGAGCATTTGGCTGGCAAGAAGAGTCTAAAGCTATCGTTGTTTCCAGACTCGAAAAGGCGCAAACTCCGTACTACCTGCTATTGTGTATACAGCGATGGCTGAACTTAGTCCTTGATCTGATCGTTGCGGCTTTGGCTGTCATCGTTGTCGCTCTTGCAGTCAGCCTTCGCTCATCTACGAGCGCCGGTCGCTTAGGAATATCACTCAACAGTGTGCTTGGTACGAGCACTATTCTTTCATACCTCATCAATGCATGGAATCAACTCGAAACCTCTCTCGGAGCGGTTGTACGAATAAAGCGTTTCGAATCCGACGTTGTGCCTGAAGCACGTCCTCATGAGAATCATGTTCCGTCACAATCCTGGCCTCAATGTGGACAAGTGGATATTGAATCTGTTTGTGCGAGATATAATGAAGGGCCCTTTGCTTTGAATGCGATCACGATGAGGATTGAATCCGGCCAGAAGATCGGAATTTGTGGAAGAACTGGGAGCGGCAAGTCGTCGCTTGTATCTGCCCTACTGCGTTTGCTAGATCTTCAGACTGGGTCCGTGATCATCGATGGAGTTGACATCAGCTCTGTCCCACGATCGCTCATTCGTGATCGCATTATTGCCGTTCCACAAGAAGTGTTTCTGCTGACCGGTTCAGCTCGATTGAATCTCGACCCCGACTCGCTACAGGAAGATGAGAAGCTAATAGACATACTCAAGCGAGTGGATCTTTGGGAAGTGATAGAGAATCGTGGAGGACTCGATTGTGATATCAACGCAAACGCCCTCTCGCAAGGGCAGCTGCAGATTCTAAGCCTAGCAAGAGCTCTACTTAGAAAGAGCAAACTCGTGATTCTGGACGAGGCAACCAGCAATCTGGATCCTGAGACTGATAACTCGCTTCAGCACGTCATTCGAGAACATTTCAGCGGATGTACTGTCATAAGTGTCGCTCACCGGCTGAGCACAATTCTGGACGCAGACAAGATTGGGCTGTTCGAGGAGGGAAGGCTAGTGGAGTTTGACAGTCCGCAGAATTTGTTGTCGAAGGGCTCAAGATTCAAGGAATATTACGACACCTCGCGAAGAAATCAAAGATGAGCTGGCACAACTGGTGGAGAGTTCTCCGGATAATCGCTACCAGCTTGTTCTGAAATGGAAGCCCACAGCTTGGTACTATTCCATGAGCTATTGGCCGCACCAAAATCAAGGTCATGACCAGGTGACCCAGTAGCTACCACATAACTCCAACATGACCATATGAGGAGCATTGGAAGCCCTGGTATAAGTGATGGTGTGGGGTGTTTGTGTGCGGGCCGGTTGGATTGGACTCTTTGATGGCCTGGAGTTGGGGGTTTTGATGATCTTCGGGTTGGGCCAGAGGCGGACGGATGTGAGACTCCAAGGTTAGTTCACGTTGGCTGGCTTCTCTGAGAAATACCATCATGGTCCACAACATGCGCAGCCTTTTTGATTAACTTGATCCTTTGGAAGCCTTCCTTTATTCAGTCAAAAAGCGAGTAAGTGTCTGCACTGAAACCTATGCGACAAAAGGTGTTCCGGCTTCTGGATCAAGAATCAACAACGGACGGGATGGTGTATGTTCCGAGTTCTGAGATCGAAAGATGAGAAGATAGCGGTCGGTGTGCATGGAGAAGAACAACTTACTGGTCTAGAATGGACGGAAGAAGTACTCAGCAGGGCCATCGTGGCAGAGACAGCCCTCCGGTCCAAGTGGACGCCGATTTCGTTCTTCGTCCGCTCTTAATATCTCTCAGAAACATGATAGCGGCCACGCCACTGCTGCTTCAAGAATACTCAAGATTACATGAGAACTACAAGAACAGGTATCTCAACTCGATGGCTGTCTGCATTAAAGTATCACCTAGCGGGCCTTGATCACTGGAATTGTTTCGGCTTCCTTGTTCAGTCTTATCTTTGCGCCTGTTATTTCTTCTCTGCAGACCCTCCCTTCGCATCTCAACCAGAGGTGGTGAAACCTCGCAGACCGCTGTCACCTTGCCATTCGCCATCCTCTCCTCCCCCGTCTTTGGATCTCCCTTCTGGGTTCTGGATCATACCCACGAAGGACCTCAGCAGGGTGTCATGGTCTTCAGTCCTCGACCAACTCCTTCACTTTCTTCTCACACAACGCCTTACGAAGACGCATCGAGCTGACTTCCGCCTTCCCCTCCTGCTGTTACCGCTCGAGCTAGACTCGAAAGGGAAGACTATCCAACACGCTGACAACACCAGAATGCCCAATCTTCTCGCCTCCCTCACCCCTCCTTCCAGACTTTCCCAGGCCGAGTAATCCACCAATAGCACCGTCCGCTCCTCCACAAAACGCGTCCGATCTTCTCGCAGACTCCGTCACAACCTCCTCCACCTTCAGCTCCGCCAACAGGGACCCAGCACAACCATTTCCCTTCAGTTGCTACAAATTGAACACAGAATTCACCGTACCCCAACTTCTACCCAACCACCACCCGAAAATCACGTTCACGATGCTGCAGCGCCATAGACCGACATCTGAAGCCGCCCTGAAATCTGGAAAGGTGAAACTCATCTATCCATAATTCAGCCCCGCTCTTTCTCCGCGCGATGATGAAGCATTCCCTAGCTTCTCGCATTTTCACCCTTGAGATAATGCCCTATTGCAGCCTGTGATGCTCGCACCAATCATGAGAACCTCGGGAAATTCCCCCCAAGCCACTGCGATTCTTCTCCCGACCACGACATGGGGCTGAGGCAATTAAGATGTAGCTGCCCGGCTCCGGAGTAAGTAGCTGGACGAGAGATGGAGAATCGTTGTCTTGGTACCTAATATGTTGATGTATGAGGACCAGGGTCAGGGGTGTGTGGCTCAGGAAGGAGGTTGATGATGATGATGAAGAAAGAAGAAGATAATTCATGCGCTTCCTGCGAGGTCGAGAGGAAGGAGCACCGTGCTAGATAGCTGTCGGCATGTGCGTTTCATATCTCCAGATACAGATACAGATACAGGTCTCTGGACCGCGTCCCTTTTAGGAAGTGGATGGATGGAGGTAGGTCGATGGAAGGGTGTGAGAAGGGTGCGCAGGGCTATCTTGCCCATGTATCCGTCGACCTATCTATCTATCAATCTATCAATCTCTACAACGGGTCCTAAATCCTGTCGATAGAAACTCTTTTGGTCCCTCCGAACAACGAAAAGAAAGGAAAAGGAAAAAGGGGATTGAATTGATAATGGACCCAACTCCAGGGGGGTATCATGCATGCATGGCTATGCTTTTCATCAATCTCAGGGAAAAGAAAAGAAAAGAAACTTCAGCTTCCCATGCAAGAAGCATTAATCACTGGGAATCCGCATCTGCATCCAAGCACGTCCTAACGGCCTCCCAATCCCGCTTCGCCAACCACCCCCTCTCCACCGCGCCCAGGACAACCGCCGCAGCGCTCCCCGGCTTCTCCCCCTCCAAAAACCCCAGCAGCGCCCTCAACCGGCCCAAAACCTCCGCCTCGCCATCATCATCATCCGCCATCCTCGCCATCCTCTCCACCCGCTGACCCCGCTCGAAGCGATACAGCAGCGTCCAGAGCAGGGCGGCCAACCACAGCACATTGGTGGCGGGCATGAATCGGTGCCAGGGATCGCGGCGCTTCCGAGTATCGTCGCGGTGGCGCGATTGCGCTTCGATGGCTTGGACGTGGCGTAGCATCTGCTGGTAGGTTTCCGTCTGGCGTTTTTGGGTGGGGGTGAAGCTGCTGCTGCTGCTGCTGGTGGGGGGTTGGGTGAAGATGGAGGAGTGGGGTGGGAGGGGGGTGCATATTATGCTGGGTTTTGGGGTGGGAGAGGAGGAGGGTTTGCTGGTGGCGCGGGAGAGGGTGTAGTCTATTATGGTGACGGTTAGGGAGGAGCGGCCGAATGTGGTGGGAGGAGCTGGGTTGGCTTGCGGTGTGGTGTTTGCGGAGGTCTTTGTGCTGCTACTGCGGCGGCGGCGGCATGAGGTGGATTTGATGCAGATATTGCCTATGTGGAGATCTCGGTGCTGAAAGTGAATAGGATATGTCAGCCGCCAAAATTTTAATTAGATAAATGCAGATTGTTGTGGATTTGGAGCACCAACCTCGAATTCAGCCTGTTCTTCCCCGTACGACAGGGCACAGCAGGTCAGCCAGAAGATGTCGAAGATCTGATATACCGATGGTGATTTCAGGCTCTCTAGGTCGTCGCCCGCATCGTCCATTTCGATCAGGGCCCACAGCTGCTTTGCTCGGTATGCTGATGGGGGAGGGTTCTGGGAATCGGCCGGCTTTCTCATCTTGTGGTCGTGGTAGGCTTCGCTGAACGAGGGAGGATAGGATCCCTGTAGGACCTTGAGGTCTTTGAAACGCGCAAATCCGGGAATCGGGTCCATGAGTTTGAGCATCTGGACTTCACGTACTAGACTCTCCAGGCTTGTTTGCTTGGTTGATCGGCTGGACTTGGCTCGGAGTGGGATCAGTTTGAAGATACTACTACCTCCCTGGGCCTGTTTTCCTTCCTCTGGCGTAGGAACAGATCCGTCGGAAGGCTTGTCTTTCTTTTCGAATCTGAAGACTTCGCCATATGAACCTTCCGCCACTTTGATGACTTTGAAGGACGTCGCTACCTTCTCTGCCCAGGCCGGAAAGTCAAACAGGCCTTTCGGCTTATCACATTCAGCAAGCAGAGGGGAGACGTAAGTGGTGGCCGCTGAGTTGACAACCTGTTTCTCAGGTGGTCAGTTGGTCATCTCCTGAACATCTAGAGGAGGCTAAATCGCAAGCCTGGAAGAATACTCACCAGAAGGTTCTGAACATCTCTGTCCTTTGCCGAAACAGGAACAGCAGGGACAGGGGCTTGGGGCCTGGCATCATCTTCGAGTGACAGACGGGAGGACAAGGCAGATGATAAGGAGGACAAAGGTGACGCCGGCTTTCCACGACCTCTCTGCACGGTTTGCTGCTGGTCGACCTCATTCTCATCCAGGAATTGCTCGCTCAGCACAGCCCTGGACGAAGCAGTGCTCCCTTTCCCGTACACACGTTTCTGTGAGCTGCCCATTTTTCTTCCTGGCTGTTGGTTCCACCCTTGGATGCACCTTTCGGTCAGCGGTCTCCTAGCCATGGTTCGAGAAGATGTTGGAGGATTCATCTTGAAAAGAGCGGAACAAACAGGGTGGTCGACTGCAAGGTTGATGGCTTACTGAATCACTTTCTTCTGGCACTGCCAGTATTACAGGTGTACGTTTTTCCAAATCGCGTTAGCCTCTTCAGTTGATGGGGGGATGTGACATGGGAAACTTAAAGCGGCGGCAAAAGAAATTTCTTTTGTGTGCAATTGCCAAGACTCTGCTAACCATGTCTGTCCAAATCTGCTGCCACTTTGTTCGCCGATTCACTCATTCACCCTTGAGAACATCATTCATCATTCCTTGTTTCTTATTTCTTGTTCCTGTGCTCTGCTGGTTGATAGTCTTCCCATGAAGCATTGAAGAGATCCCTATACATCACGAAATCGCTTTCCTCATCCACCTTCTTGTTCCCATCCACGCCTCCATGACTCGAGGCACCAGGTTGCTGCTCCCTAAGCGGTTCTAGGCTTGACCTCAACTTTCGAGATTTGGTCTGCCGACGAGACTCTGTCCGACCAGACTCTCTCCAACCGGTCCCATAAATGAACCACATGGCTCGGACATCAAGGGGATCAATCAAAGTGCCATCGTACACCATGTTGATCCAATCAATGTAGTACTTCAGCTTGTGCCTGTTCATCGCTTTGGCTTGGCGATTATACCGTCGTCGTGAGTTCCCATAGCGTGAGAACAATTGACGCAGCCGCTCTTGACAGGCACGTCTGATTTGTTCTTCATATAAGCGCACGCCATAGAGCTTTTGGAGGTTACGCAACAGCTCAATACCACACACCCAAGGTACCTGGTCAAGATTACGGCTCTTCCCAAGATAGACTTCTTCACGTCTGGAGGTCACCATACCGGCCTTCAGGCCAGCAAGAAAACCCCAATGCACGATAGCCCTTTGAAACCCCGGGTGCAAAATCTCGTTGATAATCGAGAGATTACCCTTGTTTCTACTGCCTAGCTTGACAGGCAGGACAGTCGGATTGTCGCTGATATTGTTTGCCATACGGAACATATCTGAAGCATAGAAAGAACACAGCCAATGGCAAGCCTTTGCTAAATCGTTCCACCTGCCCATCATACCCAGACGCCGCAGAGGTTCACGCCAAGCGTCTGTAGGGATATGATTACCAGACATAAGACTGTTCTGCCATAGCGTGATCAAGAACACTAGATCATGGAAGCCCTTTACCCTCGCCGGTACCCTCTGAGATGGTGTGCGAGGACGAAGGATGGATTGGTACATCAAGATGATATTAGTTCTCGAGATAGGGTTCTTATTTTGATTTAGTTGACTTGCAACCTTTGAGACTTCTGGCCAATCCTTTCGCAGCAAGGCGCTACGGAGCATTCCGTTCAACGCATGCCGCTTGATATCTCCCCAAATGCTAAGAATGGCCAATGTGCGATTGAGTTGCCGCCAGTCTCTCTCATGGTGGTATTTGATACGTAATTGCAGTTGCACTTCTTGATCTTCAAATACATCAGGATGCTGATCACATTTAATGACGTCCATGAGCACAGAATCTCGTTTTTCTTTTACAAGTTTTCTGATGACTCTCGAGTACGCGGAGGCCCCGGTGTCAATTCCCATACTGTCCACACGCGCCAACCACTCCCGGACAACTGTGGCGTTACCTGCCCGCAAAGCAATTTGACGTAACGACAGTGGTCCTATCTCGTCGAGTCCTAGCATGTGAAGCCCATTCAGGGCAAATTCAAAGGAGAAGGATCTGGTGGCGAAAAATCTTGCTGCAAATGCATCACTGATCATTGCTCTTTTCACGCCTATCTCTTCGCGAGAGATGCCCAAAGGAGTGATCTTGGCCGCGTCATAGAGCTTCTGTGCCTGTCCAACGAACGAGATATCCGCCTCCACCAAAGGGCGAATGAAGGCGGCTAGATCAAGGTTATCACGTGCAAGACATCGGATGAGTGGCTCGACCTCTTTGAAGGTTGAGGGACAGTGACGGCGGCGGATGAGCCTACGGTGCATCTCCATGGCCTCGACGACTCGGTCCTGCTTACATAGACTGGATATAATTTTGCCATAAATTTTGTGATTGGAAACCGAATCACAAATCAGCCGAAAGTGCTCTAAAGCCATTGGGTTTGCTGATTTGCAAGCCTGCTCGAAGAGCTGAACCAGCTCTTCAGAAGTTATGGAGACTCCAGGATGCATGATTTCAGAGAATCTTGGAGCAGCTGCAGAGTCTTCACTTTCGAGTAAGCCTCCCACAACCTCAACATAAAGTGTCGGGCGTCGCATCTTTCGCTCCCGCCAGAGTTGCTGAACGTGCTTAGCAATAGCTTCGAGAAATTCATGGTTATTGAGGCCCATGGTCACGAACGCACTCCACAAGTAGTCTTCCGTCGTCCAAGTAGCTGGTAATAATCTTACACGTTCCCGCTTGGTGAAATATTTCCAGATGGTTTGAATTCCTGCGTCGCCATAAGCACGCATCCGGTAGCGCAGAAGAATCTCCCATAGCTCAAAATCAAACTGGTATTTTGGCTGCTCCACGAGCCGAGTGTTGCGGCCAACAAGACTGGTTACTGATGACTGAAAATCTAACGCTTCCACGTCGTGAATAAAGTACCTGACTGCTTCACTTAGCAGGTCAGCAAAACGGTCATCGGATAGAGTGGCCGACTCGAGATCTGATTGCCAGTCGGAGTTTGAGCTGGACTGCGACACAGAAGACAGCAATCCCTGCTGGGTGAATGATCTGCGTTGAATCCATCCTGAACAGCGCTGATGAATCCCATAGAGCTCGCTAACGCGACTTATGACATTGAGTTGGTTGCTTTTCCCTAGGTATAGGAAACTGGTAATCTTAAAGCATAAGCTATGTCGCTTGGTTGGGAGAGCGGTCCATCTTTGCATCAGATCTCTGCTTCAGCAGACTCCATCACCAAGGCTCTTACAGCTACATCTTCGTCATCAATGGCTCTCGTCCGCGACGTTGGAGTGTGTTAGCGATGTGAACTACAGTTGGGGAGCATGGTTATGCCCAATTTAGTGAGCAGAGCGAATTCTAGCTCTGCACGTGATCATTCTTGGCACCGACCTTGACGTCCAACTTGAACTTCGCTCGCATCTCCAATCATTGGTTTCTTGCAACCGCAACCCAACCATATCCTCCTTTTGCAAGCATCCCATCGTCTGGCGTGAAGCACAATGTGGAGCTCCAGAGCTGCTCGAATGGCTCAGGCCACACAGTTTCGGATGTTCCACTCTTCACCTTCAAGCAATGCGAGAAGGTAAGTCTCCCAAGAAAGCCGAGCTGCCACAGAAGTTGTGGTCAGTTTGTTGACTCTGACCGCAGCATACTGGGAAAGAGAATCCTCTACCGCGAGAACCGGGTGCCCTACTATCAACGACTATTCCAAAAGGATGATGGCAAAAGGCAGTGGTGGAAAGTGCGTACACCACGTGTAGATTATTGTGATCATGGAGCTCACAAGAGAATAAAATCAGACACATCGAAGCGCATACATGCTCTACCCTTATTACATCTTGCTATACGGTAATCTTACCGCTTGCATCTATGCTTTGTGCCGTATGGTGTTGGTAAGGCCTCCACATCCTTGAGCACATGGATAGAACACTTATATTGACACTAAACATGGCAACAGGTAGCACTGGCACCTCGGTCAGAGCGATCTAGGGGATGGTTGCTGCCCAATAGATAGCGGAGCTGGGCTAAGATGGAATGTGTCGTGCATTAACGGATGAACTGCAACGCATTTTCTGGACCTCTCCGCATTTATGTATGTACAGTACTTAGTTCTGCCTGAACCCCTTCCACCAATTCAACTCACCAATCATCGATTGGCGGACCAGAAACACGGCATCTCAATACCAAGTCTTGTGGCCCTAGGTTAATGTCAATATAAGTGTTCTATCCATGTGCTCAAGGATGTGGAGGCCTTACCAACACCATACGGCACAAAGCATAGAT
>QQTW01001791.1_pt1 | contig 15324 bp, 11 predicted proteins | sample 1904831 | NCBI WGS metagenome assembly QQTW01 (sample SAMN09435610, study PRJNA476489) | Subsurface metagenome, whole genome shotgun sequencing project. | reverse complement strand
CAGGATTGACATTTTGGTTGTTGATTTAAAGAGGTTTGTCTTTTTGGCTTCAAATTTGGTTGTTGAATTGCGACCATAATTTTTATGTGTTTTTTATTAATGTCTAACGTAAGTCAAACACAGTCTTTATAGATTTGGATTTTTTTGAATTCATTGCACTTTTAAGAGCTTGACGATAGTCTTCTAATTTGTAATGACTTGTTACCAAACCCTTTAATAAACCATCTTGCCGTTCCATCAATCGAAGTGCAAGTGTAAAAGTTCGGATTTTTTCTCCTTGGTATATTTCTGTACCATAAGTATAAGCACCAATAATTTGCAGTTCTTTGTACCACATGGCAGTCCAATCTACCCCTTTAGGAATTGCGGGCATTCCGACAAGCACAACTTTGCCATTCGCACGAGTTAATCTTAATGAGTCGTCGATACTGTCAGATGTAGCTACACAATCAAATGTACAATCAACCCCAGAAGCTAAAACTGGTTTTCCCAAGTCAGGTTGAAAGATTTTACTATCCAAAAATTTGCTGATATCTTGATAAATATTTTTACTATAACGAAATACGTAATCGGTACCTAAAATCTGAGCTAATTCTTCTTGATGCGGATACTTTGCGATCGCTAAAACGCGAGATTTGTATCCAAGCGCACGAATTGCCGCAATTGTTAGCAATCCAATCACACCGCAACCAATTATAATTATTGTTTCGTCACCTTGTAAATTTGCTTTCAAAACGCCATGAATAGCACAGCTAAATGGTTCAATTAGAACAGCTTCTTCGTCAGATAACTTGTCTGGGACGCGATGTACCTGCGATTGGTGTGCAACTAATTCTGAACTCCAACCACCACCTGTAGTTTGGCAGTAACCAGTTTGCAAACCAGGAGCAATATCTCCCAAAGTCACATTTTCGCAGTTCCCATAATTTCCTTTCTGACATTGAGGACAAGAAAAAATTCCTCGCACCTCACAACTCAAATTAGGTTCAATAACTACCCGTTCTCCAACTTGGATTTTTGATACAGATGAACCAATTTCGCTTACGGTTCCTACAACTTCGTGACCAAACACAAAAGGAAACGAGACAAATGGAGATAAATAAAAACTGCCTTTTGCTTTGATGGTTGATATATCAGAACCACAAATACCGCTAAGACGAGTATTGATTCGTATCCATTCTTTTCCTGGTAAAGTTGGGGGTGTAACTTTTCCAAGTTGAAGACTAGAAAAAAAACTTGTACTTATTTGGGGAAACTTTGGTGCTAAAGCGCGAACTAACAAGTATCGCGGTACGCTTTTTATATAACTAATTGCTAACATTTTACAAATCCTTAAATTTAATTTAAAATTTTATTTTGTAATTGCACGATTGTAGTTTGTAACTCATTTGCAATGTTTTGTGATACATCACGTTCTGTAAAAGTATTTAGTTTTTCTTTGTATGGCAATATTTCTATTGGTGTCCCACAAATGACATGTATTTTACTTCGGCGTGCGAACCAATGTCCTTTAGGCAAAGCTTTATTAGTACCGTGAATATATACTGGTACAATTGGTACATTTAATTTTAATGCCAAAAGTCCTACCCCTGCCTGAAATTTTCGTAATTCACCATTGATAGAACGAGTCCCTTCGGGAAAAATTAACACAGATTGATGCTTAACTAATACTTGCTGACATTGTTGTATTGCTTCAAAAAAGCTGCCTTGACGATCAAAAGGAATCAGATTGAGAAATGTCCTAAAAAACCATGATTTAATGGGGTTATCAAAAAAGTAGTCTTTTGCACCTAAGCTAAAAATTCTATTAGCATACTTCGATAGCGAAACTGCAATTGCTCCTCTATCTAAATGACTTGTATGGTTTGCTGCTATCAAAAACGGTGTGTCTTGAGGAATATTCTCAAAACCCTGGCACGAAATATGGAAGTAATTGTTATATATAATTTTTTCTAAACTCAAAAAGCAATAGGAAAGTCCTTTTTGTAGCCAGGTATAAATATTATTAAAGGCGTTTCCATTGTTAGAGTTAGGTTTTTGTATCGTCGATTGTGACAATTTATTAGCTAAATACTGACTTAAAGTGTCAATTTGCGGATAATCTTCTAGAAGTGAGGGAGAAAGTTGACACCCTAACCAATCTTCCAAAGCTGCTACAATACTTACTGACTGTACTGAATCTAATCCATACTGAATTAAAGATTGGTGAGTATCAATTTTATCAGCTTTTACCTTCAATTCAACTGCGACACGCGCAGCTAACCAAGTTTGAATTGTAGCGGCTGAATATTCTTGATTGCATGATGACACAACTTGAGAATACCTAAAAACATGCTCAGAAGAATGTTGAGGAATTATATTCAAGTTCTCCTCAAGCCATCCGTGAATTGCATCTAAAGTACCAGCTTCATAACTATCTCGGCAAGCATGACGCTGAATTTTACCACTGGAAGTTTTTGGAATACCACCTGGTTTGAGTAGTTGGACTCCGTACACTTGTAGTTCATGTTGTTGTGCAACTGAGGAGCGGATTCTTCCAACAACTTCCTCAATATCCACCCCATAACCCACTTCAACATCGTTTTGCACTTCATCTTGCGGCTGATGACTTCGTTGCCGATAACGTCGTTCGAGTTCTACAACTATAACTAAACGTTCTTCTCCCGCAATTTCAACGGCAATTGCTGCACAATAGTTGGGTTTTCTAATCAAGGGGTGACTATTTTCGACTGTAGCTTCAATATCTTGCGGGTAATGGTTACGTCCCCTAATGATTATTACATCTTTAAGCCTTCCTGTCACAAATAGTTCTTCATCTAATATAAATCCTAAATCTCCTGTACGTAGAAATGAAGCTTCCCCACTATCTGCAAGGTATGCGTGAAAAGTTTTGGTTGTTTGTTCAAGATTATTCCAATAACCAGCAGCTACACTTGGACTTTTTACCCAAATCTCTCCAACTTCTCCAGATGCAAGCTGAGTAAATGATTCTGGGTGAACAATAATGACTTTTTGTTCTAACTCACTGCGACCACAACTAACTATCTTTCGAGTATTTATATCTTTATTGACAACTTCATTGACAATTACCACTCGATTTTCTGTCAAGCTTTTAGCATCTACAGTCTGAACAACTGGGAAATTATTTTTTATACTCCCAGTAATAAATAAAGTTGCCTCAGCCATTCCGTAGCAAGGATAAAAAGCCTGATGCCGAAAACCACATTCGGAAAAAGTATTAGTAAATGCTGTTAATGTTTCAGCACGAATTGGCTCGGCACCTGTAAAAGCTACATCCCAACTACTTAAGTCTAATTGAGAACGTTGTTCTTTTGTTATTTTACGTAGACATAAATCGTAAGCAAAATTAGGTCCACCACTGCTAGTTGCTTTGTAACGAGAAATCGCATCTAACCAGCGAAAAGGTTTTTGGAGGAAATCTATAGGTGACATGAGAATGCAGGGAAGTCCTAAATATAAAGGTTGTAGAACGTTGCCAATTAATCCCATATCGTGGAATAATGGCAACCAACCAACCGAGATAGTTTTCTCATTATGCTCAAAAGCTGTAGCAATCATTTGCTCGTTGTGCAAAATATTGCGATGAGTAACCATTACACCTTTTGGGTTACCTGTAGAACCAGAAGTATATTGGAGGAATGCTAAGGTGTTTTGCTCCATCATTGGTTCTCGCCATAATAGAGTTAAGTTATTATCAACATTATCAGTGGCTAACCAATGTAATTTAGCTGACTCCAAATTTACAGTCCAGCGTTGCGTTAGATTTGATAGTAAAGATGTTGTAGTTAGTGCAACTGTAGCTTGAGCATCAGCTACTATGGTTTTTATCCGTAAAAGATTTTGGTTTGCTCTCGGTGGGTATGCGGGAACTGCAATGACTTGGGCATATAAACACCCAAAGAACGCGGTAATAAAGTCTAAACTTGATGGATACAACAATAAAGCACGCTCTCCGGGTTGAGCAATTTGTCGTAATTGAATGGCGATCGCTCTAGCTTGTCGGTCTAATTCTTGATAAGTTAATTTAGTTGATTCTATTTCCCCATCTTTTAGATAAATGAATGCTATATTATCGGGTTGTTGCTGTGCGCGATCGCGTAGTAATTCGACTAAGTTGGAAAAGATTTGTTTGGGTTTGAAGTAATTATTTAAAGTTGCTGTCATTGACTTATTCCTGATTACCATTTTGGCGAATAATGCCCACCATTTCTGCGTTTTAATAAGTCATAACACCTTGATTTTTCTCTGTTTACTCTGCGGTGATATTTTTTTATATTACCACAGAGATACGGAGGGCACAGAGCAAGAGTTTAGAGAGAGATTTTCTCGCTATGTTTATTTGGGTTTGAGATGGGAGAGATAAAATTATGCGGTTTGTCTAAAAAACTAATGTTAATCAAATAGGAAAAGTAGGTGTTTAGTAACTCGCTATTAACTGGAGGGCAGGTAATATTACTACCAGTTAAAGCATCCAATGTTCGATCCATACTAAAATTAGGTGCGTGGGATTTTTGATAAAACTGGGGAACCGCTAGTTCTTTGTCTGACCATTTTTGACTAAAAAATGGCAGTAATGGGTATAAAGCCTTATTCTCTGTAGCATCGGCATTAACTAACTTTTCTACCCACGTTTGATAAGGAATAAGCTGTAGTGGATATCCAATGGATTGCATCCAATCTACTAAATTATTCCAATGTATACCTGATGGGTTCATTAAATGAAAAGCTTGACCTACAGATTGATTTTGTTGAGACAAGTAAATAATTGCTTTGCTGACATAATCTACAGGTGAAATATCTAAATGAACATCTAAATAGGGTAAGCATCCCATTTGGATACCACCTTTAATCATGCGGCAAATAAAATCGTCTGTATACCAGGCACCTGTTTGGCTGTTTCCTGAAATTAATGGTGGTCTATAAATACAAATAGGTAGTCCGCGATCGCGTGCTGCCATCACTAATTTTTCTGCCACCCACTTACTCTGGGAATAACCCATATAAATTCCCTCGTGATGTACGAGTGGGTCAGATTCTGTAACTACTTGATTGGCATAAGTGCTAGATTCAAAGGCGGAGATACTAGAAATGTAATGAACTGGTTTGATTTTTGTTCGGCTGGCTAATCTCAATATTTCTTGAGTTCCTAGAACATTTACTGGCTTCAGCGCACCGTAGGGATAAACAAAATTTAGTAAAGCTCCACTATGATATATGATGTCTATCTTAGAAGCTAAATTTTCAAACTCATTATCGGTAAGCCCTAATTTTAGCTGAGATAAATCTCCAATCACTGGAATGATTCTTGAACTGAAACTTTCATCCCAAATGCCATATAATTCGAGATTACGTTGAATTCTATACTTGGCAATATCAGTCCTTGAGGCACGTACTAAGCAATAAACATCCTTCTGTTCGCGGCACAGTTCTTGAAGTAAATAGGCTCCTAGAAATCCTGTTGCACCAGTTAGTAAGATAGATTGATTATCGCTAATTTCAGAAAAATCGCTGACACGACAAATTGCTGGGTCAAGTAGAGCTTCGGTGTTAAGATTCAATTCAACTAAGTTAGTCGATGCCTTATTAATATCTGTGCTTGTAGTAGCATCCTCACTATTTTCTAAATCAAAATATTTAACCAAAGCTTCAATTGTCGGATACTCATAAAGTAGTGCTGGGGGTAGCTTACGTCCAATATATCGCTCGAAGTCCGTGACTAACATTATAGCTTGAACGGAGTCAAGTCCGTAATAAGACAGGGGTTCTTGGGTATTTATTGCTTGGGGATTTACTTGCAATTTCTCAGCAACGAGCGAGACGACCCAATTTAATTTTACATCTGTCGTGTGAAAAGTCTCTTCAATCACACTTTGTACGGGAGCTTTTTCAATCCACTCTTGCACTACATCTAATGTACCGTTTAAAAATCCATTCCGACATGCATGACGTTGAATCTTACCACTAGATGTTTTGGGAATGCTTCCTGTTTTGAGTAATAAAACTGCGTAAACTTGTAAATCATGATCTTGAGAAACTGCTTGACGAATAGCACTAGCTGTATCTTCCACGTCTAGTTCACAAGCAATTATTGGCTCACAACCATCTATGGACTGTTGTTGACGACGCTCTAACTGACGGTGCGAACGAATAAACCGACGGTCTACCTCTGCGGCTATTACTAATCTTTCTTCCCCTGCTATTTCTACTGAGAATGCAGCGCTACAAGAAGCCCGAATCGATACACTACTCCGTTCTACCGTCATTTCAATATCTTGTGGGTAGTGATTACGACCGCGAATAATAACTACATCCTTAAGCCGCCCGGTAACAAATAACTCTCCGTTTTTCACAAACCCTAAATCACCAGTTCTTAAAAACGGACCTTCTCCAGTGTCTGCTAAATAAGCTTTGAAAGTTTGTTCTGTATGCTCCTCTCGTCTCCAATAACCTTGAGCAACACTTCCACCACTGACCCAGATTTCTCCAACTTGGTCGGATGAACACTGAGTCAATGTATTTGGATTAGCAATAACAAGTTTAGTATCTAGCCAGACATGTCCACATCCGACTAAATGCTTTGATTTTTCAGTATTATTTTCTACTTCAATAATCTGGTTTTGTGCCAATGCTACAGAATCTACCACACAATAAACAGGTTCATTCTTGACAACACCCCCAGTAATTATCAGGGTTGCTTCAGCCATTCCGTAACAAGGATAGAAAAAGCGCGATTGAAAACCGCAGTTAGCAAAAGTATAAGCAAATTTTTCTAGAGTTTTACTACGCACTGGTTCAGCACCACTGTAAGCACTTTTCCAACTGCTTAAATCAAGGTTTTGTAACTGTTCAGATGTAATCCTCGTACACAAATCATAAGCAAAATTGGGGCCTCCACAGTGAGTTGCTTTATAGTGGGAGATTGCTTGTAACCATCGCAAAGGTTGCTGAATAAAAGCCACAGGTGGCATCAGAACGCCTAAAAAGCCTGTATATAGAGGTTGAATAATACCGTCAATTAATCCCATGTCATGGAAGCTAGGCAACCAAGTTACTGAAACACTTTCTGGTGATAAATCAGATGATTGCCGAATATACTCACAATTGTGCATCAGGTTGCCATGACTCACCATCACACCTTTAGGTACACCAGTTGAACCCGATGTATACTGAAGGAAAGCTAACGAATCTTGATTGATCGGTATTTGCTTCCATGATGCTGCGTCTGTGCAAACACTATCAGTTGCCAACCAACGTAAAGGTAAGTTATTTGCCCAACGTTGCTCTAAACTAGGTAGTAAAGATGCTGTAGTTAATGCCATCGAGGCACCTGCCGAAGTTACTATTGCTTGTAGTCGTACTAAATTTTGATTAGCACGCGGTGGATATGCAGGAACCGCTATCACCCCAGCATACAAACATCCAAAAAAAGCAGTAATAAATTCTAAACCTGGTGGGTATAGCAACAAAGCACGTTCTCCAGTCATCCCCATATTTTGGAGTTTAGCAGCAACTGCACGCGCTTTTAAGTCTATTTCCTGATAATTTAAACTACCAGTCTCAGCTTCACCTTCTTGTAAAAATTTAAAAATTGTTTGAGATGGCTTTTCTTTAGCTCTATAAATTAATAAATCTACTAAAGTATTTAAAAATTGACCTTGATTATCAACACCTTCGAGAACTTTTTTCATTCTACGTCGCCTCAAAAAATATTTGTGGTAAAAATTTATAATTGACTTATCTTTAAAGTGTTTTTAATGCCGCTAATTTAGTTAGGACTTACGCAAAAACTCTCCCAAACCTGCTATTTACTCTGTGTTCCCCGTGGCTCTGTGGTTCCTTCATTCATGACTGCTGCATAATTCCTATTAGTCTTGGTATAACAAATTTGAGTGTTATACATAATCAATACTATGCAACTTAATACATTTAAGCCATCCGTAATGTTTCTAGTACTGATTCTCATAAGTTTTTAAGTATTAATACTGATGTAAATGCAGCGAATAAATAACTAAATCTGATAATGTAGAATGTATGATGCGTGAAAGTAGTTTAGTATTTGATTGTAGATAGTAATAGCTTTGACGCACCCTACAATTATTAAATTATATTTATGACAGAAAATTATCGTTGGCTTCACAAGTGGGGATTTAAAGATACGACTTTTGTTGTTAATAGTGATAAGTCTTTGACAATGACAGGAAATCGCTACAAATTAGCCGGTTACAAAATCACAAAATTATTGCCTTACTTTGAAGAACAATTAAAAGTTAAAATAGATTTCAATCTTTCTCAAGCAGAAAATGAAAATAAAATTGTATTGTCTGCTAATAAAAATATACCCTTTTGTGAAGAGGTAAGCCAATTATTTAATGACAACCAGTATAGTTTTGTAGACGAAGACAGGTTACAACATAGTCACGGACAAACCTCCGCAGAAGAAGTATACAAAGTTCTTTATTATCAGCTAGATCGCACAGTTGACATGGTATTCTACAGCGAGTCAGAGAATGATGTCAAAACATTAATCGAAATTGCGACAAAATATAATGTGTGTCTGATTCCATATGGTGGTGGAACTAACGTTAGCTGCGCTTTAAAATTGCCATCTAATGAGGCAAGAATGATTGTAGCTGTGGACATGGGACGGATGAATCGGATTGAGTGGGTAGATAAAGAAAATTTGCGAGCTTGTGTCCAAGCTGGAATTACTGGTGTTCAGTTAGAAGAAGAATTGAAGAAACAAGGATTTACCTGCGGTCATGAACCAGACAGTATGGAACTGTCTACATTAGGAGGTTGGATTGCAACTAATGCAAGTGGAATGAAAAAAAACCGTTATGGTAACATCGAACAAATTGTAGAGAATATGACAATGGTTACACCATCAGGTATTCTCGAACAAACTCAACCTTTGAGTCGGGTTTCAATGGGAATGCAACCTCAAAACCTATTATTTGGTAGCGAAGGTAACTTGGGGATTATTACTAAAGCAGTTATCAAAATTCATCCACTTCCCCAAGTCCAAGAATATAACTCTGTAATTTTTCCCAATTTTGAACAGGGATTAAAGTTTCTAAATCAATTATCTCAAACAGGCACCGTTCCAGCGAGTGTACGTTTAGTTGATAATAAGCAATTTCGATTTGCTCAAGCTTTGAAGCCACAAGTCAAAGGTATAAAGGCTTTACTAAATAAGCTAACAGAGTTTTATATATTTAAAATTCGCGGTTTGAACGCGCAGACAATGGTTGCAGCAACTCTCGTCTTTGAAGGTTCTCAGCAAGAAGTAGCTTATCAAAAAGCAACTATTAACTCTTTAGCAAAACAAAATCAAGGATTAATTGCAGGTGGGAAAAATGGGCGCGTAGGTTACATGTTAACTTTTGCGATCGCCTATATTCGAGATTTATTATTTAACTTTCATATTCTTGGCGAGACATTTGAGACTACTGTTCCTTGGAGTCAAATTCAGCAACTATGTAATAGTGTGGAAGTTGCAATTGAAGAAGAACATAAAAAACATAATCTCCCAGGTAAGCCGTATTTATCTTACCGCATTACTCAACTCTATCATACCAGTGTGTGTATTTACTTTACACATGCTATGTATGCCAAAGGTATTGATAATCCAGAAAACGTTTTGAGTAAAATTGAACATTCGTTACGAGAAATCATCATCAAAAATGGTGGTTCAATATCACACCATCATGGAGTCGGTAAGCTTCGCAGTAGCTTTATGAAGGAGATGATATCTTCTACAAGCATTGATTTATTAAAGAAAATGAAACATGGTATTGACCCCAGTAATATTTTTGGTGTCAAAAATAATGTTTTTGATAGCTAATTGAAATTAATATCGACGCACCAAATCCTTAAGAATGGTGCGTTACGACTTCCGTCTAACGCACCCTACAATACTTAACTTTATTTAAACTTACGCAGAAACTCTCCCAAACTCTCTTAACTCCGTGTCCTCTGAGTCTGGAGTGGTTTATTATTCCCTCGTTTTTGCGTAAGTCCGATTAAAAATCAAACCGGATTTTTATAGCAAGTTAACACTACTATCACTTTTTCAACAAATCTTTATGTAAAAAACCGTTATGAATAAAGTGGGAAAAGTAAGTATTGGCAGGACTGTGCCAAAACGGGTTTATTGTACGCGCTCGGGATTAGAGTAAAAGCTGAAAAGCTTACTATCAGAAGCTTACGATAGAAAATAAACGTGATTTCCAGTAGCAGAAAGGCATAGCGGGATATAATCTTATTAAGATTGAATAAACAATTAAATCAGCAACCTTTTATTGTCGAATTAAAATAACAACCTCCTGTTGGTTTAATCTCAAAGCCGAGGTTGGTTCCAGCAAGTACGTATAGATTTCCAGTACGCTCATCGATTCTGACAATTTCAACGCTTCTATACTGCTAGCCACGATAGATAACATTTGTCAATCGATAACAGAGCCTATAAAGCCCTTGAGCTTGTTTATCTGTGGGTTCCATACTCCTAAAAGTTTAACTTATATACCTGATAATAATGGCTTTGAGCATCGTATTTAGCTACAGGGATTAAGAGCGCGGAGGGTTTTACCCGTCAGGTAGCGCGATCGCTAAAACAAATTATTTGCGAACAACCTCATTTAATGCTTCATGAATTACCTCATCGCTAACTCCCCGACGCTTGAGACTAGCAACCAACGCAGAAACCGTATCACCCTCCAATCGCTCTAAATCAGATCGAAGTCCCTGACCTATATAAGCTCGAATCAACGGTTGATAACCGGAAAATCCCAGTAATGGAGCTATCTGTTTTAAATCCTCAATTACATCTTCAGGAATCCGAATCGTTACAGCGGACATTGGACGGTTTCGATCTAATCGTTTTTTCAAAGCTTCAATTTTCATAAAATTCACGCTCCTTGCGCGTTGCTTTTCGAGCCGAAATAATCCGAATCGTGTCATTATCGCGTTCAATATGAACCACATACAGTAAGTTCCAGCGGCTATCCAGCCCTATAACTGCATCTCGCGCTTCACCGTTACGACTAGCATCAACAACCACTAAAAATGGATCGAAGAAAGCTTCCGCAGCCTGCTGGAAGGTGACACCATCATGCTTGATAGAATTTCCCCAAGATTTTTCCTCGTTCCAAACAAAGGTGATGGCGTTTAGTACGAAATACACATCCATACTTCATATTTTAGGCAAAACGTATTTACATTATCAATACGTTTTGTATAGATTTATCATAAATACTGTGAGTGCGATGCCCTTTCAGGGTCACTAAGTCCTGCGGACACGCACTCGCGTTCGTGAACGCACTTTTCCATATAGTAGAGAATCTTAAATTAGAGTAATCTTAAAAAAGAACCACAACAACCCTGCAATTATATGAGTTGGCAAGAGCGAATTGTAATCAATCGAGAGATTCTAGTAGGTAAACCTACTGTCAAAGGAACGCGATTAGCAGTCGAATTTATTATCGACTTGCTGGCAGAAGGATGGACTTTCACAGAAATTTTGAAAAACTATCCGGGTTTAACAACTGAAGATATCCAAGCTTGTTTAAGCTATGCCAGTGTTATGCTAAAAAGTGAAAAAGTTTACCCATTATCGGTTTGAGTCGTGCGATTTTTAGCAAATTATATAAATAACAAGCTGCAAAAATTGTTGATTTATGTAAATATAGAACATAAGTTTATGTACTAGACTCTTATATGCAGGCAGTTAGTAGGGAGCATATTGAAATTTCTTCAGATGTACGTGCAGGAAAACCCTGTATTACTGGTACGCGAATCGCAGTAGAAGATGTTGCTGTGATGCATTTGAAGATGGGGTATTCTTTGATTGAAATTGCAGGTAAGTATGACCTTTCGCTAGCATCAGTTTATGCCGCAATGGCATACTATTTTGACCATCGTCACGAAATTGATCGCCGCATGGTAGAGGATGAAGAGTCAATTAGGGCATTACAGCAAAGTCATCCTTCGCGTCTCGAAGCAAAGTTGAGGTTAAAAAGAAGTGAGCGATCGCATTCGCTTTCACCTTGATGAAAATGTAGACTTTGATTTTGATTTACGAAGTAATGACACCAGAAGAAATGATGGGAAATGTTGAGTTTATTTAAAAATTGAGTCGGTAAGTTAAGTCTATGGTTTGAAAAGAAGGAAAAGCTAAACTATAGATTAAAAAAGTGCGATCGCAAACGCGAGTGCGTGTCGCTCTGCAACGAGTGTGACCATGAAAGGGTATCGCTCTTTCCATTGATGCTAAAAAGCTTGAGTTTACCGTATCCAGTAATTGAGCAGTATTATAGTAATATCAAGTCCGGTTGATTACTTTTAAAAAATCTATCTTTGTAGGTTGGGTGGAACGAAGTGTAACCCAACCTACTACTAGTACTTACATCCTGTCCTTGCTACGCTGCTTTTTCACGCAATTGTGCTTCGATTTCTGGACTCACAGAGATGACAATGCTCATAGCTTCCTTCGCATCAATCTTTACACACCATTTTAACAAAGGTAGATTTACATAACGAAATATTTAGTAGACGCGATCGCCTTGTCTTCAATATGAACGATTGCAAAAACTGCGAGTGCGATCGCTTTCTTAAAAAATTCTAGGTTATAAGTTATTCTTAATTGCCCATTGCTCTACACGAAGTATGTGAGCGTCTACCCATTCTTTAGTAAGACGTTTTTCAGGAGAACCTGGTATACTTGTCTTCCCCACAGCCATATACAATCCTCTCTTATAAGCTTCATACACATATGTGTCTTCTTCGTCTCCTTGAAATGCCTTCTTTGCTATTTGGAAGAATGCGATCTCAGATTCGGTTCCTTCTACACCATTATAACCAGTGTGAATATCCCAGTTATACGGATTACACATTATAGCTTCGTATTGCATCTTGTCCAAGCAAACTTGGTTCCAATACCGCATTGGGTAGTAATTACGGTTATATTGTATGCTAAGATTGGCTTCTACTAGTTCTCTCTCTATTTTCTCATCAACTAAGTTCCCTGCTGCGAGAATAGCCTTTAATATAGCTATTTGTGCTAGATTTGGTTCCAGAAATAGACCTATGTTTTCACCCTTCTCTTGCGCTCTAAAAACCCAAGGTGGGGTTGGGTGTAAGTTGTTAGTCCATATGCCTATTCTATGTACCTTCCTTGCAAAATATTGAGCGTCTAAATAAGCTTTCTCTACATCTTTAGTAAGGAAATTATAGTAAGCCCAAGCATTACCTGTGGCTGCCATCAGCCAGCTAACCGAGCAATCTTTTACTGAAACATTGCTAAGATTTGCATCTACAAAAATATCAGCGATATGTCTCTCATGCTTTTCGTCATAATCAATAAATTTTAAAGATACACTAGATGTAATTGAAAAAAGATTATCAAGCCAGTTTTTTGACTCTAAACCATACTCTTGATTATATTCAGGTGCATCTACATAAGCCAAAGAATATTAAAATTTTCATGATTTACACGGCATATTAAACCATCTCCGTCTATTACTTTAACAAGTCTGCCATATTTTATGTTGTCATATGACGCTGCTTGGATTACCGAGATGTGCTTATTTATAAGCAACATTTCCTCAGATATTTTCTGATTAAATTCAATCATTTCTGTAAAACTATAAATTTTATAAGATGTTGAGATAGTAGGTTAATATATGTATGACTTTCAGTGTCTAACCTACTTAATTTTTTATAAATCTTAATTGCTTAAAAAAAGACTTCAAGACAATATTAGCCACGGGTCAACATAAACAACACCGGACAAATACAGATAAATACTTACATACATTTACCTGTGTCCTACTGTAATTTCACGTATAAAATTCTCAAATCTTGTAGATTAGCCTCATAATAATGTAGAGACGCGAAATTTCGCGTCTCTCTGTCTCCCCTAACCCTACCTAAACACTCATCTCCAACATTCTCTGCATCGGACGCAACGCAGCCACCCGAATCTCCTCATCCATATTTATCTCCGGTGTCCGATTCTTCATCGCTAAATACAACTTCTCCAACGTATTCAACCGCATAAACGGACACTCATTACAATTACAATTATTCTCCGGTGGTGCGGGAATAAAATGCTTTTGTGGTGCGACCTTTTGCATTTGGTGAATAATTCCTGGTTCCGTCGTCACAATAAAGTCATCGCTCTTACTTTCCTGACAATACTTCAATAAAGCTGCCGTCGAACCAATATAATCAGCGTGACGCAATACTGCTTCTTCACATTCAGGATGGGCAATTACTTCAGCTTCGGGATGTGCTATTTTCAACTGCACAATCTTCTTTTCCGAAAACGTTTCATGCACGATACAACTTCCCTGCCACAGTACCATATCGCGCCCGGTTTGCTCCATCACATAGCGACCTAAATTGCGGTCGGGTGCAAAAATTATCGGCTGTTCCTTGGGTATTTGCTGCACAATTTTCACGGCATTGGAACTCGTACAAATAATATCGCTCATCGCCTTAATTTCGGCGGTGCAATTTATGTAAGAAATTACCAAATGTCCGGGATGTGCGGCTTTAAATTCGGCAAACTCTGCTGGTGGACAGGTATCAGCCAGCGAACACCCCGCATCTAAATCGGGTAACAAAACCAATTTATCGGGATTGAGAATTTTCGCTGTTTCTGCCATGAAATGCACCCCAGCAAAAACAATCACATCGGCATTTGTTTGTGCTGCTGCCCTCGCTAATTGCAGCGAATCCCCGATAAAATCTGCGATATCTTGAATATCCGATTCTTGATAGTAATGCGCTAAAATAACAGCATTAAGTTCTTTTTTTAACTCTTTAATTGCTGCAAATAAATCCAATGGTAATGCACCCGGTTGGGTTTGTTCGCGTCGAGGTAGTGCAGTTGTAAACACAGTTTGGCGTTACCTAATTATTCCAAAAGTCTAAATTTCTGTTTCGGCACATCTTGTTTTTTAGGTAGCATCTCACCTGAAGCAAATATAGATTGTCATGCTGTGGCTTGCCTCCCCGGAGGGGTACAAAGCGATAGCGTAGTGAAGCATCTCGATTATATTTGAGCTTGAGATTCTTCTCTTCACTTCGAGTTCCTTCGCTAAGTCCCAAGGGGACACGCTGCGCGAACGCTCAGGACTCAGAATGACAGCGGTATTTTTACGAAAGTGACATGCTCACCGTTTTTTACCCTAGCTATTTAAATCGCTGGGTACAAGAATATGAACCTTGCCACACAATACCCCTTCCCTGTTCAGCTTCTCCCCTTCCTGTGTTCTTGAGGGGATTTGACTTTCAGGTTAT
>QQTW01001790.1_pt1 | contig 15332 bp, 13 predicted proteins | sample 1904831 | NCBI WGS metagenome assembly QQTW01 (sample SAMN09435610, study PRJNA476489) | Subsurface metagenome, whole genome shotgun sequencing project. | reverse complement strand
TCATCGCCAGAACGAAGTGCCACTGCACGTTCAGCTCCCCCTGAAAGGCGTTGAGGCCGAGCTGCAGGGTAAAGAGTTCGGAACGGTTGAGGACGATCAGCGGCCAGAGAAAGTCGTTCCAGCGCCACATCACCGAGAAGATAGCCAGAACCGCGAGTGCAGGTGCAGCGAGTGGCAGGACGACCTGCCAGAAGAGCCTCCACTCCGACGCCCCGTCGATGCGCCCGGCGTCTAACAGTTCATCGGGAATCGTGAGCATGTACTGCCGCAACAAGAAAACCCCCGTTGGCGTCGCAGCACCAGGGATGATCACGCCCCAGAGGTTATTGACCCAGCCGACTTCGGTGATCACCAGATAGACGGGCACCAGAATCACGGAAATGGGGATCATCAGGGTTGAGATGATAATGAGGAAGATCGCGTTGCGCCCGCGAAAGCGGTACTTGCTGAGGGCGAAGGCCGCCATGCTGTTGATGAGCAACGTGATGAGCGTCGCAGTGACCGTGACGACCACGCTGTTTTTGAGATACGTCAAAAAGTTGAAGCGTCGCAAGGGTTCGGTGTAGTTGCTCCAGGAAAACTGCACCCGTTCGATCGCCGTGCGCGCGTCAATCGGTACGCTGATGTCCTCTTCGGGGTTCGCCGGATCGACCATCTGCGCCTCGAGCCCGATCCGCCGAACTTCCGCCAAGCGCCGAACGCCCGCTTCTGTCTCCACCTCGAAAAGCGGCAGCGGTTCATCGTAGCCTTCAACCACGACAGTCTCCTGCGCGTAAGGGAGCGCTCTCGGCGGAAACTCCAGGAGCCCCGCCGGGGTCTTGAACGACGAGAGCACCAGCCACACCACCGGCCCGAACATGATGAGGACGCCCAGCACCAGATAGAGATAGGTCAGCACGTCGGTGATGTGCCAGCGCCCCGGATTGCGGCGGCGACCTACGAATGTCGTCAGCATGTTCCCTCCAGAACCCTAGCTCGCATTGCGCTCACTCCCCTGCCCCAGCCGGAGCTGCAAAAGCGTCAGCACGAGGAGCGTCACACCGAGTACCACCGACGCCGCAGCCGCGAGGCCGAAGCGCTGGATCTGACTGGCAAACCCCGTGTTGTAGATGTACTGCACGATGAGAAGCGTCGCGCTCCCCGGCCCGCCACCCGTCAGGACGTAGACCTCGTCGAAGGTCTGGACAGCGCGGATAAGCGCCAGCACCAGCACCACCAGCAGCGTCGGCATGAGTAGCGGCAGGGTCACCGAACGAAACGCCTGCACCCGGTCCGCTCCGTCGATGCTGCTCGCGTCGTAGAGCTCTTTGGGGATGGCCTGAAGTCCGGCGAGCAGGATGAGCGTATAAAACCCCATGTGCGCCCAGATACTCACCACGATGACCCAGAAAAGTGCCCAGGCACTGTTCAGCAAAAAGGGCACCGCCTCGCCGCCCAACCCCACGATAAAGGCGTTCAGGAGGCCGTCGCGCTGCAAAATCCACTTCCAGACGAGCGCCACCACCACCGGCGAGAGCAGAACCGGGTAGAAGTAGACGCTGCGGAAAAACCCGCGAAAGCGTATTTTGCGGTTCAGAACGACAGCGGTCAGGAGCGAAAAGACCACTACCCCGACAACCTGAAAGAGCACGAAGTTGGCCGTGTTGAAGAGGCTGCGCCAGAAGCGATCTTCGGTGCAGGTCGCGGGGTTCAGGTAGTCGCCACAGTCGAAGAGCGTGGCGAAGTTTTGCAGCCCGACGAGCGGACGGTCCTCAGGAAAGAGCGCGGTGCCCCCGGTAAAGGCGTAGTAGAAGTTCAGCGCCATCGGGAAGAGGATAAAGATGCCGAAGATGAGCAGGTTCGGCAGCAAAAAGACGTAGGGCATCCGGCGGCTGCCGATGAGGCGTTGCAGGGGCTCAAGCACGAGTCCAAAAAGGCTCATGAGCCCAGCAAAGAGCGCGTTAAAGCCTCGAGCGAGCATCCCCACACCTTTCCCAACCGCAACGGGTCTCGAGCGTCATCATCTTGACATCCTTAGCGCGCCCACAAGAAGCCCGGCGAGCTGCGTGGGCAACTCGCCGGAAAAGAGGGTGAATTACTGTGCGCCTTCAGCTTCGGCGATCCCCGCGTCGATGTCGCTCTGCATCCGCACGAGCGCGTCGTCGAGGGTGAGCTCGCCGGTAAAGACCTGCGTCAGACGGTCACGAACAGTATCGAAGAGCACGCGGTTGTAGGGGTAGCCCTGAAGCTCGTACGCGAGCGGCGCGAGTTCGGCGACCTGCGCGGAAAATACTCCCAGCGCGTCGTTGGTGAGCTGCATATCCGACTCGTACTCGATGCCCGCTTCGGCGAGGCCCGTGTGTCCTGGAATAAAAAGCGTACGGGCATAAAACTCACGCTGCACCTCTTCGCTAGCCAGATAGTCGAGCACCTTCGCGACCTCTTCAGGAGGAGCTGAACGTGCAGTGGCACTTCGTTCTGGCGATGACCGTGCTGACCCTGCTGCCGATCACGCTGGTGTTTGCCTTTTTGCAGCGTTTTATCACCACGGGGATTGCGACGACGGGGATCAAGTAAGCCGCCGGGCATGTTACACGGTCATCTGTTTCCGGTTCCATAGAGACGGGGTGGGTGCATTCTCGAGGGTGTAGCGAGAAGCGGGTGAGATCTACCAGCGTTTCGGTGTCTCTAAGCCAAAACGCTGAGCATTCTGAAGACGGCTCGAGCTCCGGAGCGCCCCACGCAGCTTCCGAGGACAAATCCTGTCACCGAGACGCCACAAGGCCGCGCGTTAGCCACGTAAACTTGGGACAAGGGAGTTGAGAGCTATGGCGAAAGAAAAGGCTGTCTTGGCAGGGGGCTGTTTCTGGGGTTTGGAAGACCTGATCCGTCAGCAACCCGGCGTCCTCGATACCGAAGTCGGCTACACGGGTGGGCAGAACGATCACCCTACCTACCAAAATCATCCCGGTCACGCCGAGGCGCTTACGATCACCTACGACGCCGATGTGACCAGCTACAAGCGCGTTCTGGACTTCTTCTTTCAGGTTCATAACCCGACTACGCTGAACAGGCAAGGGAACGACCAGGGAACGTCTTACCGCTCAGCGATCTTTTACGAGAATGACGAAGAGAAGCGCGCTGCTGAAGAGATGATTCAAATCGTCAACGATTCAGGTCGCTGGCCCGGTCCGGTTGTCACGACCCTCGAGCCCCTGAGGCAGTTCTGGCCTGCCGAGGGCTATCACCAGGATTATCTCATCAAGAACCCTGGGGGCTATACCTGTCACCGCATTTACTTTGATAGCTATTTGAGCGAGTAGTCACGGGTCAGGTCTAGGTTTCGCCCCTGGTTTGAGTCAAGCGGCCTTAACGGCTCAGACTCGAGATGTAAGGTCGCTTCAGAAGAAGCGTAGCTGAACCGAACCTCGAGCGCAAACAGGATCCCCGGCACGTTGAAGGCGGGGATACTGCGTTTATGCCAAACCAGTCCGGCTCGCTGTAAGGGCTCAGCCAGGAAGGGCAGATTGCAGGTGCGCAGCATGGTCGCGGGCAAACTGCGCGAAGGGGGTGGGTGGGCGTCCGGTCAACTGTTCGACAGTGTCCGTGATGAGGCTCGCTCTGTCCTCACGGTAGTAGCGCTCGAGGTCCGTGAGCCAGGCGACGAAGTGTTTGGGTAGCCCTTCTGCCAGGAGGTTCTGCTCGAGCACCTCCGGTGAGAGGTTGACGTGGGTAATAGTGCGCCCCAGCGCTGAGGAAAGCTCATGAGCGTAAGCGTCGTAGGTGAGGGCTTCGGGGCCGGTCAGGTCGTAGGCTTGCCCCTCGTGCCCCGGTTCGGTCAGTGCACGCACGGCGACAGCTGCAATGTCCCGAGCGTCGATATGGCTGACCTCGCCGTCTGCGCTCGAGCTGTAGAAGCTGTTCTCGCGGCGGATCGTTTCGCCCATCTGGGTCAGCGCGTTTTGCATAAAAGAGTTGGCGCGCAAAAACGTCCAGGCCATCCCGCTCGCCTCGAGCGCTTTTTCTGCCTGACGGTGAACCTGCCCGATCAAAAAAGTTTCGTCTTCAGCTCCGATTGTCGAGAGTTTGACGACGTGCTGGGCGTCAGCGGCCTCGGCGGCGTTTACAGCGTTCAGCTCGAGCCTCGTCTGCTCCGGAACGGGCGGGCCGAGGAGAAAGAGCCTGGTGACGCCGCTGAACGCTTTCTCGAGAGTCCCAGGGTGGTCGAAATCGAGTGTCAGTGCGTCGATGCCCCTCGCTTGCGCGGCTTCGGCCTTGGGTGCGCTGTGGTAGGCGGCTTTGAAGGGAACCTGTGCGGCCCTTAGTCCCCTGACGACTTCACTGACGAGCGTGCCACTTGCGCCTGTTATGAGGATCAAGGTTTACCTCCTTGCGGTAGTGCAGCGCCACGACGTCTGAAGGGCTTGCTGCCTGGAAGCTCGAGCTGGCGCACTCCCACACATCTGGACGGGTCGAGAACCCAAACAAACGGCGCACGCTACATCTGCTGAGGGCTCGAGCGGTATGCTCGGAGGGATGCCCTGGCAGCGCACACTCTACATCATGATCTTCGCCCAACTGATGTCCTCGGTTGGGTTTTCGATTATGTTCCCCTTTTTGCCGCGCTATGTCGAGTTTCTGGGCTCCTCGTCGGGGATGAGTCTCGAGCTGCTCGCCGCGCTGGTCTTCTCCTCGCAAGCCCTCACTATGACCCTCGCCTCGCCCATCTGGGGCGCAGTCTCGGATCGCGTCGGGCGCAAACCGATGGTCGAGCGGGCGGCCTACAGCGGCGCAGTGACCCTGGCGCTCATGGCCTTCGCTCCGAACGCTGAAATCCTCGTGCTCTTGCGGACGGTGCAGGGGCTGTTTACCGGGACGGTCTCAGCCGCGAACGCGCTGGTAGCCTCGTCGGTACCGCGTGACCGGGTGGGCTACGCGATGGGACTCCTCCAGCTCGGTCTCGGCAGCGGTGTGGCAGTGGGGCCGTTTATCGGTGGGATTCTCGCTGACGCCTTCGGCTTTCGCGCCACCTTTATCCTCACGGCCTTTTTGCTGGCAGCTTCTGGCCTGATGGTGACGTTCGGGGTCAAGGAGACGTTCGTCCGGCCTGTGCCCAAGGTCAAGGAACCTAGAGCAGGGATGCTCGAGGGCTGGAAGCGCATCATGCGTGGCTCGCAGGTCAAGACGCTCTATTCGCTCAGCTTTCTCAACTGGCTCGGGCGCAACATGCTGACCCCCATCCTACCGCTCTTTATCGCTACGCTGCCGCTCGCGGCGTCGGGTGTTAACACCACCATCGGCCTCATCGTCGGGATGGCAGCCGCCACCGGAACGATGAGCGCCATCTACCTCGGGCGTCTCGGAGATCGGTACGGCCATCGGCCCATTTTGATTGCCTGCGCCACGGCGGCAGCGATTCTCTACCTACCGCAAAGCCTCGTGACCGAGGTCTGGCAGCTCCTCGTGCTGCAAGCCCTGACGGGTATCGCGGTAGGTGGATTGACGCCGTCTCTGGCCGCCCTCCTCTCGCGCTATACCGAGCCGGGGCAGGAGGGGTCGGTCTACGGCCTCGACAACGCTATCGTGTCGGCGTCGCGGACGGTTGCGCCGCTCGTCGGGGCGGGGATCGTCGCGGTGATGCAGGCGCTGGGTCTTATCACCTTCGAGTACCGGATTATTTTTATGGTGACCTCGAGCCTCTTTGCCCTTTCGGCGCTGGCTGCGCTGCTGCGTTTGCGGGGGGAGGGGGCTGGCGGTTAGTAACGGTCGTGGTGGAGACTCACGTCAGGTTCGACTTCAGTATCTGATATAGGGAGCTCGAGGTCGGGTTCTGCTGGAGTTTGAAGCTCGAGGGCTCTCCACTTTTGTGCCTCTAAAAATTCTTCGAGAGCTGTTTGCACCACCCTATTGAGACTCGGTGAGAGTTGTTGCTTAGATGGGCGCTAAGTTTAGCCTCGAGTTCGTCTTGAAGGGTAATGGTGGCGCGTTTCATGCTTTATTTTGGCATAGGTGTACCAACTGTACAAAATGGTTAAGCCTATTTGGAGGATTTAAAGAGACTGCGTTTTATGCGATTGGCTCGGGCGATGTCACCTTGGCAGAAATGATTTTGGTTTCATTTCGTCTTATCTATCGCCTCAGTTCTGCACGTTTGTCAAGGCGCAATTTAGGAGAATGGATAGAATCGTGTGGCGATGGCCGCAGCGGAAGTTTCTGTCATTGCGTCGTGTACAAATTTTCGTTTTGACACATAGCGAATGCATTGCAGGCCAGAGTCATCGTATGTTTCTAGTTTCACGAGAAGTTCATCCCCAAAGTCAATATAAACCGGACATTGAGCATCTATCCAAGTTTTTCGAGGACGTATCCAGTCGTATTGATGATATCCATTGTAAGACTGATTGACCTCTTTTTGAATTTCTTGAATGAAATGAACCCGACCAAATCGAACTTCTGCTTTCGTTATATCGGGGTCGTATGCACGAGCTTCGGAAAGACGAAAGAATATGCCAGCATTGGCCCCATTCATATGGCGCTTAGCTTTCGCCCAAACAATGTCGGAGGTCAGTTCAGATTTTGGATCAGGAAGGCCATGATAGATGTCGAAGTTCTTACGGAACCCTGAGCCATCAATTAACCAAACCAGATTGCCGTAAAAGTCTTCGCGAGATTGCCGTTCAGCATCCGTCATAGAGGAGTGCTGGGCTTCGATAACAATTCCAGTCGGCGTTTTGATATCCGCCCGATGAATTTCTCCATTGTCTGCACTGTGTGACACCTCACGACATTCAGCCGGAAACAAGTTCTTCCATGCACGGTGCCACGGGGTCTCGTTTTCCCACCACGGGTCGCAATCCTTCGGGCGATGATGTGCCCAATGGTGCATAACTCTAGGTCCGCACTTGGCGATCATCTCGGATTTACAGACTGGGCACAGACCACGACCGTTGGGGAAGGCTTCGACGCGGTCATCGTCAACAACTGCCAATTGCATGGGGCTGATACTCTCCTTTGACTATCCTCGAGCCCTCTCCTATCTCGGAGTCAGCCTCACTTTGCAGCCTCGAGCACCCCCGCTACTTCCTCTACCTGCGGCTCATACCCCAGATTCGGCGCTAACCACCGCTCCGCCTCTTCCAGGCTCATCCCCTTGCGCTTCGCATAATCCTCAACCTGATCTTTTTGCAGCTTGCCCACCCCAAAGTAGCGGCTCTCCGGGTGCGCGAAGTAGAGCCCCGAGACCGCCGCGCCGGGGTACATGGCGTAGGACTCGGTGAGGGTGATGCCTGCGGTGTTTTCGGCGTCCAGCAGCTCAAAAAGGGTGCGTTTCTCGGTGTGCTCGGGCGAGGCCGGGTAGCCGGGGGCGGGGCGAATTCCCTGGTAGCGTTCACGGATGAGGTCGTCATTGCTGAGGTCTTCGTCCGCCGCGTAGCCCCAGAATTCTTTACGGACGCGCTCGTGCAGCCGTTCGGCAAAGGCTTCAGCGAGGCGGTCGGCGAGCGCCTTGACGAGAATCGCGTTGTAGTCGTCGTGGGTTTTCTCGAATTCGCGGGCGAATTCGTCCGCGCCGTGGATGCTCACAGCGAACCCACCGACGTAATCCTTCAGGCCGGAATCTTTGGACGCCACGAAGTCGGCGAGGGCGTAGTTCGGTTGCCCTGCGCGCTTGGCGCTCTGCTGGCGCAGTGTGCGGAAATGCGTGCGCACGGTCTGGCGCGTATCGTCGGTGTAGAGCTCGAGGTCATCCCCCACCCGTGCAGCCGGAAAGAAGCCGAAAACGCCGTTTGCCCGAAACCGATTTTCCCTCACGATGCGCTGCAAGAGTTCCTGCGCGTCCTCGAAGAGTCTGCTGGCGGCTTCGCCCACCACCTCGTCTTTGAGAATATCCGGGTAGCGTCCGGAGAGTTCCCAGGTGAGAAAGAAGGGGTTCCAGTCGATGCGTGGGGCGAGTTCGGTAAGCGGGTAGTCGTTCAGAGCTTTCGTGCCGAGAAATGTCGGCGTGGTGACGCCGCTGTAGTCCAGCTCGGGGGCGTTTTTGCGCGCAGCCTCGAGGCTGATAAGCTGTTTGCTCACCTGACGGTTGGCGAAGTTCGCACGCACCTCGCCGTAGAGCGTGCGGATTTCTTCTTGAAGTTTGGGGCGCTCACGTTCGCTGATCGCCCGCGTAACCACGCCGACGCTGCGCGACGCGTCCAGTACATGGACTGTCAGACCCGAATACTGTGGGGCGATCTTGACGGCAGTGTGAACCCGGCTCGTCGTCGCGCCGCCGATGAGAAGCGGAAACTTGGAGCCGCGCCGCTCGAGTTCCCGCGCCACGCTCACCATCTCGTCCAGAGACGGCGTGATGAGCCCCGAGAGGCCGATGACATCGGCACCTTCGCGTTCGGCGGTCTCCAGAATCTTGTCAGTGGGCACCATCACGCCGAGGTCCAGAATCTCGAAGCCGTTGCAGGCCAAGACCACCCCGACGATGTTCTTGCCGATGTCGTGAACGTCGCCCTTGACGGTCGCCAAAAGGATTTTCCCGGCGCTCTTGCGGGGGCTGTTTGCTTTTTCAGCCTCCAGGTAGGGCTCGAGGTAGGCGACCGCCCGTTTCATCACCCGCGCCGACTTGACGACTTGCGGGAGGAACATCTTGCCGGACCCAAAAAGATCCCCCACGACGTTCATCCCGTCCATCAGCGGCCCTTCGATGACCCCCAGCGGGCTGGTCAGTTTTTGCCGCGCCTCTTCGGTGTCCGCTTCGATAAACTCGGTGATGCCGCGTACCAGGGCGTGCTCGAGTCGCTTCTCGACGCTCTCTCCGCGCCACGCCTCGTCCTTCGCCGCTTTTTTGTCCCCACCCTTGACGTTTTCGGCGAAAGCCAGGAGCCGTTCGGTGGCGTCGTCGCGGCGGTTTAAAATGACATCCTCGACGTGCTCAAGTAAATCCTTGGGAATCTCCTCGTAGACTTCGAGCATCCCCGGATTGACGATGCCCATGTCCATGCCCGCGAGCCGCCCGTGATAGAGGAAGGCCGCGTGCATCGCTTCGCGTACCGGATTGTTGCCCCGAAACGAGAACGACACGTTCGAGACACCGCCTGAGACCATGGCACCGGGCAGGTTCTCCTTGATCCAGCGCGTCGCGGCGAAAAAGTCGAGCGCGTAATTCCTGTGCTCATCCAGGCCCGTCGCTACTGGAAAGATGTTCGGATCGAAGATGATGTCCTGTGGAGCAAAGCCCACCTCGTCTACGAGGATGCGGTAGGCACGCGCGCAGATCTCGATGCGGCGCTCGAAGGTATCCGCTTGACCGTCTTCATCGAAGGCCATGACCACCGCCGCTGCCCCGTAACGCCGTACCAGGCGGGCGTGGTCTCGAAAGGCCGCTTCGCCCTCCTTGAGCGAGATCGAGTTGACGATGGCCTTGCCCTGCACCCGCTTTAAGCCCGACTCGATCACTGCAAACTTCGACGAGTCGAGCATGATGGGAACTCTAGCGATGTCCGGCTCCGAAGCGACGAGGTTTAAAAACGTCACTATCGAGGATTCGGCCTCGAGCATTGCCTCATCCATGTTGATGTCGATGATCTGCGCGCCACCTTCGACCTGTTCGCGGGCAATGGCGAGGGCTTCGTCGTAGAGTTCGTTTTTGATGAGCCGCAGGAATTTCTTCGAGCCGGTAACGTTGGTGCGCTCACCGACGTTGACGAAGTTCGTTTCCGGGCGGACGACGAGGGGCTCGAGCCCTGAAAACCTCGGATACGGCGGGACTTCGGGTGGGGTGCGCGGTGGCACCTTGGCGGCCGCCTCGGCGAAGACCGCGATGTGTTCGGGCGTGGTGCCGCAGCAGCCGCCGATGATGTTGACCCAGCCCCCCGAGAGCCACGCCTGCATGATTGAAAGCATCGATTCGGGCGTCTCGTCGTAGCCACCGAAGGCGTTGGGTAGTCCGGCGTTGGGGTGGGCGCTCGTGTAAAAGCCCGTGAGCCCGGCGAGTTCCTCGACGTAGGCGCGCAGCTCCTTGGGGCCGAGGGCGCAGTTGAGCCCCACCGAGAGCAGGTCGGCGTGCGACACCGAGATGAGGAAGGCTTCTAGCGTCTGCCCCGAGAGTGTCCGGCCTGAGGCGTCGGTGATGGTGCCGGAGATCATCAGCGGCACCTTGGTGCCGCGCTCTTCGAAGATCGTCTCGGCAGCGAAGAGCGCGGCCTTGGCGTTGAGCGTATCGAACACCGTTTCGATGAGGAGCGCGTCCACGCCGCCGTCCAGAAGGCCGCGAATCTGCTCGCCGTAGGAGACGACGAGCGCATCGAAGTCGATAGCGCGGAAGGCGGGGTTGTTCACGTCCGGCGACATGCTCGCGGTGCGGTTGGTAGGGCCGATGGCTCCAGCGACGAAGCGCGGCTTGTCGGGCGTGGAGAAGTCATCGGCTGCGCGGCGGGCCATACGGGCAGCCTCGAGATTGAGCTCGTAGATGACCGCGTCCAGACCGTATTCGGCGAGCCCGACGCTGGTGGCGTTGAAGGTGTTGGTCTCGAGGATGTCCGCGCCCGCCTCTAAGTAGGCTCGGTGAATATCTTCGATGATCTGCGGCTGGGTCAGGACGAGGAGATCGTTCGCGCCTTGCAGCAGGCTGGGGTGGTCACGGAAGCGTTCACCCCGAAAATCTTCCTCGCTGAGGGGATGGCGCTGAATCATCGTGCCCATCGCCCCGTCGAGGACGAGCACGCGTTCTCTCAGCGCGTTTTTGAGGGTGTCGCTCATAGATGCACTACTCCCATGACTGCACGACGCCGGTCTTTTGAGGCGCGCAGGTTTCAGGCGTGAGGATGCCCTCGAGAAACGTCCGTACGTCCTCCTTGATCGGCATGAAATAGAGGTTGGTGCCCGTTTCCTGGGCGAACTCGAGGGCGTCCTGGGCAAAAGCGCGGCTCCAGGCGAGTGTCGGCTCGAAGCCCTCGGGGAAGACCGCGTGGTTGCGGGTTTGCCAGTAGCCCAGCGAGCGCTTGCTGGTCACGGTCGTCACGCCCCAGTAGAGCGTAACGCCGCGCAATAGCTCGGCGTAGACCTGCATCAGGCGGGTGTCGAAAAAGGGCTGGGTAAAGAGGCCGCTGGCACCGGCGTCCAACTTTTCAAACGCGTAGTCGCGCTCGCGTATCAGGCTCTGGCGGTAGGGGTCGAGAGCCGCGTAGACCGTCACGTGTGGCAGGGCGCTCTTGATCGCGCGGATGAGCTGCACGCTGGTGGTGGGGTAGATGGGCGCGCCCATATCGGCGGGTGGGTCGCCCGCGACGACCAGGACTTCGTGAAGCTCGGTGGTGTCGAGATAGTGCAGCAGCGGAGTCAGCGCCCTCAGGTTCGTCCCGACAGCTCGCAAATGCGGGATGGCGCGGCGGACGCGCCCTTGGGAGAGCTTGCAGGCGTCTACGCTGCGGAGCGCAAAACGCGTCAGGTCGGGGATGTTGACCGTATTGATAAAGGGAAAGTGGGTCTGAAGCGTACTCAGCTCGAGCCCGAGCGCTTCAGCGCTGCGCGGCACGAGTTCGATGGAGATGCGCGGGGTATGTGGGTTGGCGTTGTTCATGGCCCTCCTCTAGGGTATAAGAAGAGGGTAAACCGCTCTTCTCATCTGTCCGAGCCGCGTCATCGTAAGTTTACGCTCGGCTGGAAGGAGCACCCGCTTAGATGAAAGCTGGTTGCTGGAGCGTCTTGGGGCCAGGTCCCTCGGCTCCTCGAGATGAGGCAGAGGCGTGCGCCTCCGTGAGTTCTATTGTGGCGTGTTCACCGAGTGCGCGTCAAGGAGCGCTGTGACGGAAGTGGGTCTTGCCCACAGCGATGCCGATTTTCAACGTCATCTTGCTGATGAACTTCTTCCGGGCGCTGCCTCGTGAGCTCGAGGAGGCCGCCATCGTAGACGGGTCGGGGCCGCTGCGCCTCTTATGGAGCATCATCCTGCCGCTCTCGCTGCCCGCGCTTGCCACCATCACCCTCTTTAGCGTCGTGGGGCACTGGAACGCCTTTTTCGACGGCCTCATCTACATGAATACGCCGGACAACTACCCCTTGCAGACTTATATTCAGCAACTCGTCGTGCGGCCCGACCCGCTCAACTCGCCTTTTCTAGCCGAAGAGCTGCGCAGCCGCTCGTTCGATCAGCTCTCGCTGAACGCTGCTAAGCTTGTCGTGACGATGCTGCCCATTCTTATCATCTACCCGTTTATGCAGCGCTACTTTATTCACGGCATCGTGCTGGGTTCAGTCAAGGAGTAAGAACTATGGTCAGTCTTATCGTCGTCGGTGCAGGGAGCCGTGGTAGTGGCTACGCCAAGTACGCCCTCGAGCATCCTGAAACGCTCAGCATTGTCGGTGTCGCGGAGCCCAGGGAGTTTCAGCGCGTGGCGCTGGCTCAGGCGCACGGCATTGCACCTGAAAACGTCTTTCACGACTGGCAGGAGCTGCTGGACAAACCCAAGCTCGCCGACGGCGTGATCATCGCCACGCAGGATACTCTCCACACTGCTCCGGCGGTGGCGCTGGCTGCTAAGGGCTATCACCTCCTGCTCGAGAAACCTTTAGCCCCTACCGCTGACGAGTGCCGCCGGATCGTCCAGGCTGTCAAGAATGCTGGGGTCTTGCTCGGGGTGGGGCATGTGCTCCGCTACACGGCCTACACGACGCGGCTTAAAGAGGTGCTCGCGTCCGGGCGTATCGGGGAGATTGTCAGCGTCCAGCACCTCGAGCCCGTCGGCCCCACCCATCAGGCGCACTCGTTTGTGCGCGGTAACTGGCGCAACGAGGCCGAATCCTCGCCGATGCTTCTCGCCAAGTCGTGCCACGACATTGACTGGTTGCGCTACATCATGGCGAAACCCTGCGTGAGCGTGGCGTCGTTTGGCAGCCTGCGCCACTTCCGCGCTTCGGAAAAACCCAACGGAGCCAGCGAGCGCTGCCTGACCTGCCCGGAGCACGTCGAAAGCCAGTGCCCCTACTCGGCGAAGCGCTACTACCTGGGCTGTCTGGAACGCGGTCACCTCGAGTGGCCGCTCGCCATCATCACCGACGACCTGACGGAGCAGGGCGTGCTGAACGCGCTTGAATCTGGGCCGTACGGCAGATGCGTCTACGCTTGCGACAACGACGTGGTGGACCACCAGGTCGTCAACCTGACTTTCGCCGACGACGCGACGGTGTCATTCACCATGACAGCCTTTGCCCAGGGGCGGGGACGCGAGACGCACATCTTCGGGACGCGCGGGGAGATTTGCGGCGACAGCCGACATATCCGCATCTACGACTTTTTGACCGATACCGAAGAGACGATCGACACCGAGCACACCTCGGACGGCTCGATCCTGAGCGGGCATGGCGGCGGCGACTTCGGCATCATGAAAGCGTTCGTCCGGGCTATTGCCGACAACGATCCGAACGCGATCCTCTCCGGCCCCGACGAGACCCTCGAGAGTCACCTGATGGTCTTCGCCGCTGAAACCGCCCGCAAGCAGGGAACTGTGGAGCGGCTCGAGTCTTTTTCCACCTAACCCTCTGCATTTCCCAGCTTGAGGAGATCCTGATTCATGTCCAAGCTCGCCTCTCCACCGGCTACACGCCCGACAAGCTCCTTCAGCGTCTTTTTCCTCGACGGTGCGTCGTTTCGCCTCCTCTCGGGCGCGCTCCACTACTTCTGGGTGTTGCCCGAACTGTGGGACGACCGCCTCGGCAAACTCAAAGCCCTCGGCCTCAACGCGGTCGAGACCTACGTCGCCTGGAACCTGCACGACCGTAAAGGGCTTCTGGGCGGTGTCCGGCTCGACTACACGCACCTCACCGGCTGGACGATGTTCCCGCTGCCGCTCGACGATCTGAGCGGGCTCGAGTTCGCTCGGGAACCCGCTTCCGGCCCAACCTTTTACCGTACGACGGTGACGCTTAATGCTCCTGCCGACACCTTTATAGACATGTCCGGCTGGCGCAAGGGCGTGGTCTGGGTCAACGGCTTCAACCTGGGGCGCTACTGGGAGGTGGGGCCGCAGCGGACGCTCTACCTGCCCGCGCCCCTGTTGCGCGCTGGAAAGAACGAGATTGTGGTGCTCGAGCTGCACGACGCAGGCCGGAGAGAGGTGACTTTTCGCGCCACGCCTGACTTGGGCTAGATAAGGGCTAAGCGCAGTTCAAATAGGGGTGAAAACTGCGAGTGTGCGGCACACGCTACATACCTTCTGCCGCACGCTTCCTTGTGCCACAATAAGTCCACATGAGCCCCCCCGTGACTGAAAAAACTTCTCCCGAACGCGGCGCGACGTGGGCGCTCTGGGCGGGTATCGGCTTCAGCGTGCTCTACACAGCAGCGATCTATCTGCTGGGAGGGAGGCTCGAGGCTATTCCCAAACTGCCGGACGCGGGTGCATCGTGGTACTACTGGCAGCTTCCCAACCCCACTTTCTGGAGCCGGGCGACAGCTTGGGGCTTCTATCTGGCACATCAGCTCGCACTCTGGGGCATCATCCTCTACGCGCAGCGGGTCAGACCGCGCTACACACGGGGGCTCCATCCGGTAAACGTGCTGGCGCTCGGCGTGAACGCCTTTTTTATCCTCTTGCACCTTTTACAGACGCACCTCTGGTACGACGGGCTGGCGCAGGACGTGTCGATCTTCTCCTCGCAGGGCTCGGTTATCGTGCTGCTGGTCTGGGTGCTGCTCATGGAGAACGCCCGGCGTGGCCTCTTTTTCGGGCGCAAGGCTCCTATCGCCAAGGAGATCATGGCTTTTGCGAAAAAATATCACGGCTACTTCTTCGCCTGGGCTATCGTCTACACCTTCTGGTATCACCCGGCGGAGGACACAGTGGGTCATCTCTGGGGCTTCTTTTACACGCTCCTCTTGCTCCTCCAGTCGAGCCTGATCTTTACCCGGGCGCACCCTAACCGCATCTGGACGTTCTTTTTGGAGGTTCTCGTGCTGGCACACGGCACGCTGGTCGCGGTGATGCAAGGGAACGGCATCTGGCCGATGTTCTTTTTCGGGTTTGGGGGCATCTTCGTCATTACGCAGATGTACGGGCTGCCGCTAAGGCGCTGGATGCGGTGGGCGTTTTTGGGGCTCTACGTGGCGGGGGTGCTGCTGGTGTACAACTCGAGGGGCTGGGACAAGCTCAACGAAATCGTGCGGATTCCTTTACTTCTGTCTCAACTGTCTAGGCCAAGGATTAGGCTCGCTCCAAATGCACAGGCTCCCACCCGTTATGCTCTTAACTCCCAACCCCTCTTATTCGCCGCGCCAACCACAACCCACCGCCAAAAAGCCCCGCCAGCACCAGCACCGCCACGTAGAGCCCCAAAAACGCCCACCGCATCCAGCGCCTTAGCGGCAG
>QQTW01001789.1_pt1 | contig 15333 bp, 17 predicted proteins | sample 1904831 | NCBI WGS metagenome assembly QQTW01 (sample SAMN09435610, study PRJNA476489) | Subsurface metagenome, whole genome shotgun sequencing project. | reverse complement strand
GATGAAATGGTAAATATGGAGTGATATTATACACTTTGCCCTGCCACACGCTCCAAGCGTCTCGACCTTTGCGACCGTTCATGTGTTTTAGCAATGAGGGCGGGACGCGGATGAGATGTGGTGGAAGATGTGCCCCCCGGAGTGTCGAGGCAGAAGATGGCGATTTGGTTAGGAGAGCCCAGTCAAGGGGCGAGTGGCCGGGAGATAGGATGACTTTCTTGCTCTTGCGCGACCCGGGAGGTTGGGTAGAGGTCGAGGGTGCAAGAGAGGCGTTCCCGTTTGGGGATAAGGAATTCGATGGAGCGCGGAGCGTAGACGCTGCTGACGGTGGCAATGGTGCACGTAGGGCAGAAGCTGGAAATGATGCAGGAGGAGGTGGACGGCATAAAGCGGGCTTCGGTGCTGGTCGAGGTGGTGGTAGCATGGAGGTTTGTGTGGGCTGCAGGAACTTCTGCTGCGTAGGCGAACAACTTCTCGGGACTTGTGAAGGGGCATTTGGTAGTTGGGTTCTCGAACTTGAATGTAAGGAGTCGGTGGCGGATGATTGAGTGTCGTCCAAGGATATGGTGGATATCGCGGAGAGTTTGCGACCTTGCGCCGGTATGGCTCTGGGCGTGGTTTCTTTCACGTCTGTCACTCTTGACAAGGTCGTCGATGTAGATGATCTCCGTTGCGCGATCACAGCAGTATCTTCCGCCTCCTGCTCTACCATGCTGTTTCTGCGTCCTCGGGTCCTCACATCAACAGGATCCAGTTCTTTGCGATCTCCAGTTGCCACTGCGGACTTCTGTTTCCACGGTCCGAGAAGAGAGAGCCATGATGTTGGCGGATGTCTATATACCAGAAACGACAGTGAGGCGATCAATACGCCAACGCCTAAATAGACCATGCTTTGGTTGTAAGGTCCTGCTAACCACCCGATCTTTGTTTAGAACACGGGTACCTGATCTCGGCGGCTATCTGCAAGCGCGGGCGGTGAGAGTTTTGACGTCATTAGCTCTTGGACTCGAGAGATCTTTAAGGTAGGTGATTGTGTATCGATCCATGATTGCAATCGATATGTTACCAAGATTACTTGCTCGACAAGCTGTAGGAGCTTGGCCTACAAGAAATGTTCCTGGAGCATTGCACGGTCGTCGACTCGTGATACCTGCGCCTTTGCGATCAAGACCAGCCTTACAGGTTCGGGGTTTTGCTGCCCGGAGCGAAGCAGATATTAAGATTGAGGAGCTACAGGATTTGTAGGCGATCATGTCCTCGTGTTTAGGGCACCATACTCATGACGGACTAGGTATGCCACCGCAAGAGATGAGGTTAGTACAACATATCACCTATCATCAGGCATGGGCTCAAGTGTATTGCAGTTCGAGATAGCTTCGGAAGAGACGGAGAAGAAGACAGTCTACGCGGCAGACGACCGGGCAGCAGCGCAAGAGGAATTGGCAAAGCTCAAGGCAGCATTTAATGACGCGCTGGAGATGTCGTCTCCGGAGGTTAGCACGGAAATAAAGAACCGTGTGGGATCGAGGTTACGGGAGCTAGAGCGAGCTGTCGAGGCCATGGAGCAGGCGGCACTTGAGGACTAAGTCAAAGAGAGTGACATGCGATGATTCTGGGCGTTGTTTGGATAAGGCAATGGATCATAGATTAATATTCGATTTTGTTTACCTGACCATGGGCATACTGAGAAGAGAACCTCGAGTCAACAAACATCTGAAAGACCAACGGACCGCTTAACCTCATCAATTCCGGGTGGGACAGACTTGTTCTATTCCTAAGTGAAGAGTATCTTGACTTCTAAGCCATGATCGAAGACAGGGAAGATAGGATTCAGTGTATGTGTGATATTCCGTATGTATATGACAGATCAGAACTCCAAACTTTTCGTAAGTCTTCACAATCAGATGTCATAATGATTCGCGCATATAATCTATAGCTCGTCTTTTGGAACGCCAGCAATTCCAACGAGCTCTGTCTCGAACACTACGGTATCGTGGGTCAGCAGTCTGATGAACCAGTCAGACAAAGTAGTATAACGCACCCAACGTAGATCCCGCCGGAATAGGGCCCATAGCTTGATTCCCATATCCAAATTCCGGTTTAATCGTCAAGAGTCTCTTCTCCCCCAACGCACATGCCAAGTAGTCCCTCGTCCCACCTATATCATTGAGGCTATTGTCAGCATCTACACTCTGTAATGCCCTATACACTCCACACTGACCCCTTGATGACTTGTCCGGTCCCGACCGTGAAGCTCAACGGCGAGCCTCGCTCGTAGCTGGAATCAAATTGTGTTCCCTCCTTCTTGAGCGTGCCCCGATAATGCACTTCGATCTTGTCGCCTCGCTGCGTCTTGCGATCGCACTCGACGGGATTGGTAATCTTTACATCGACTTCCTCGTACTCGATTGCGCTAACGCAGGAGGCTACTGTCGCAAGGACCGTGAGGGAAAGGGCGATAACGCGCATTGTGTGGAATTCGACTTGGATTTAGGACTTCAGTCAAGATCTGATTGACAATCTTAGGTCAACGTTGAAGACAGAGACGGGGAAAGAGGCCAGATCAGTGGATAGGACAAGGTTGTGGCTTCAAGCGCGAGATGTCTTGGTGGCGCTGCATGCGACAGAGGGCACGCTAGTGCAAAACTGTCAACATTCTCGGAGTCTTGGTTTTGTTCTGCACATAGAGAAAGATATGACCAACAATCCTCACATCATAAAGTATTTGTATGATAGACTGCTAGGAGTTGCCATCGACCCATCCCTTATTGGCAGTGCCCTTGTCCAGTTCAATACACAAACCCTACAAATCACCCATGTCCTGGATCATCACGTTTGACTACCTAATCCAATGGTCATAAACCACAGGATTTACCATTGAGCTTAGAAGATAGTATATGTAACACATCAAACAGGTGCCCACAGCTGTATTTGTCTTCTCTGCAATTCTCAATGGAAGCTAGAATCATAACGGGAATGTCTTTTGAAAATTTATAAGAACGAGGTCATCCCTAGAACAGGAGTAAATAGAAGACGCAACTCTGTCGAGGGGATTGTGCACGATGCACATTGATGTAAACATAGGACAAGTAAGGACGATAACAATGCAATGCTCAATAACACCGAAAGGGCATGCTGTGGGAGAAGGAGTGTTAGGCCCGTTCAACCAAGCTCTCCATTGATCATTGCCCTCTGAATAACACTTGCTCTAATTCACAACCCTCGTACTATTCGCATCAGCCCCAACATTAAAACTCATCTTATCTTTCTCACATATATATACCTCTTCCATGTCAACTCACTGGAACGGAATCACACACCAGCTTCTCATTAGCATCTGCGTAGCTCAACACTAGCTCTTGGGTTTATACAACTTGGAGTATTCACAATTAAGCACAGCTTGTGTTTCATACCTCTTATCTTTCATCTCAAGATGTATTTTCCCAGGAAAGCCAAAGACAAGAGTCGGTCAAAGGACCTGGAGCGGTACGTAGCGATACGTGCCGAGAAGCAAGCAAGGACTCAAGTGAAGCCAAAGGTAGCACTACCTCCGGCTTTTTGGCGGGCTTTCGACTGATCTTGATCTCAGAATGACGAAGAGAAGTCGAGAGAAGGGGCAAAAGCTGCAGCTGGCCCGAAAAGAAAGAGGAATGACAATGGAGATGAGGATGACGATCAGGACGAAGCCGTCAGCCATGACTGCAAGAAATTGAGGGTAGGTCGGTCCATGACATGATGCCAGCCCAAAAACTGAAGGGTCAACCTTAGGCAGGTAAAGTGATGATGCGAGAAAAGTCGACCAACTTGCCGATTACCAAGGCAACAAATATCTTGACTAAAGCGTCGAGTGCTGGGTCCAAGAAGATGCCCCCACCTGAGGGCAAGAATCTTCAGGTACGTGTCATAGTATCGGTGAGTTGAACACGCTAGACCTCCAGCTGCTAAGGTGTCACAAGGTTGGCTCGCCGGCTTCCGAGCAAGCCATGTCAGTGTCACACGGGACACTGAAGAAGAGAAAGGCACGGGCAGACGAAGCCCTCGCCCAGGGCAGCGAGGACTGTGGTGAAAAGAGAGTGAAGCTAGGCGCCAGACAGTGTGTGGCAACGGGGACGGGGCAGGACAGCGAGGTGCCCAGTGTAAGTCCGCATCTCTCAACAAATCAATACCCCAACGGAGAAAGTACTCACCGCAGTGTGAAATACATCAAGCGCTGATCAATTCCATCTTAGCCAAGCCCAGCAAAGTCTCCCACCGGGAATGTCAAGGTCTCTGACGACAAGGAGATATCAAAGCCGTCAATCAGTGCAGTGGCACCAAAGAGTGGCACCACCACTTCGTCCAAAGAGTCAGTGTCGAACGGCGAAGAGACCGATCAGCCCATAGATCAGTCTACGATCTCAAAGCCGAGCGCCCCCGAGCAGGGCAACACAGCCCCTCTAAGGCCAGAGAACAAGAAGCGACCGGCAGAGGGCCCTTTGTATGCAAACGAGCCCAAGAAGCCAAAGCACATCTCCGAGGCCGAGATGAGAAGGAAGAGGGCAGGGATGAAGACAAGACCAAACATCGTCGAGCCGCCAGCGCAGAAAAGACGCGCAGCTGAAGAACCAGGAAAGCGCGAGTCCAAGAGGGCAAAGGTAGCATCAGTGGCGGCCCAGCGTAGCCCACTCGCAGCCAAGGATACTGAAGGCAGGACGAGGCGACGGAGACCGGCCGGTCTACGAAACGAGGGAAACGTGTGCTACTACAACGCGATTCTTCAAACACTCCTCCAGACTGCACCGATCCGCGAGTATTGCCTGGCGATTGAACGGACGTTCACCGATGCCGTTACAGTTGATGATGTGACGCCAGAGGAAGTGGCTAGGTTCTCAGAGCACGCTACAAGGCGGAGCAACGAGACCAAGGCAAAGATGAAGAGTGGATTTGATAAGATCCATCCTGACGAAGTGTAAGTCTGCACCCAACAGTTTCACGCCAATGCTAAACTTTCCCAGTAACATGGCCGGTCATGTTGGCAAGCTCTTCCGTAGTATGTACTACGAGAGCTCCAAAGAGGGCGAAGCGGAGCACGTCTCGCCTTTCTTTTGCGGGCGAGCATTCGCCCATATCTACCGGGAATTCGCTGGGCCTCGGCAGCAAGATTGCGCAGACTTCTTGACACAGATGCTGGACCGGTTAACCAAAGAAAACCGAACAAGAGCCTATTTGGCGGATGACACGAAGACGGTGGTAGAGTCAGCAATGGAAGGAGCTGTTCGCGATAGGGTACGTTCAGAACCGTACAGATTGAACCATTACTGACGATTATAGCGGGCTTGTTCCAAGTGCAAGAGGCAGTCATGGGGCCGCGTTGAGCCCTTCAAGGTGCTTTCTCTTCCGCTGCCAACCAAGTCTGCGGGTGACAGGGATATATGGACTCTTGCGCAGTGCTTGAACAAGTTCAAGGAAAATCGAGGCTTGGAAGGTTTCAAGTGCGACAGTTGCAGCGAAGAAGGTGCCCCAAGTCATACCATAGGCGCCTCTTCCTTGATCGAGGATGTCCCAGACTATCTGGCATTGCAAGTCATGCGCATGGAGTGCGAACTCACCCGCAACTTGAACGGCAGGGTGAACTATAGCAGACGAAAGCGGATGGATACGGTGAAATATCCCGAGATGATAGATCTGGCCGCATGGACGAATTCTCCGGCTCCTCAGATGTACGAACTCTACTCAATCGTAGAACATAAAGGCAAATCGTGAGTTACCCCCCAAGCCATGTTAGCGGTTTGTTCTGACATAGTCTCTAGCATGGACGCAGGCCATTATGTGGCGTGCATTAAAAGTCGAAGTGGATGGTTTCATTGTGATGACGACAAAGTCAGATCGTTGAATACAAAGGATGCTTTGACGATCAATCCATATCTCCTCTTCTATCGGAAAAAGGGTTATGGTTTGCTCGACTAGGGTGACAACTTGAAGATTGGCCCTCGGGCGTTCGATTAGCGCTTTCTGCAAGCGAATGAGCCTCATTTTGGTTGTTTAAACTCTAATTCTTCGCGTCCCCCACACTGTCAATTCACGACCAGCTACATGGACAACCTCCTAGATGGTCTCAACGCCGCTCAACGTACTGCAGTCACCTCTCCAGATCATGTCCTTCAAGTCCTGGCTCCTCCTGGATCCGGGAAAACGAAAACACTCACAGCGCGGGTAGCCTTTCTCTTATCAAGCGGCTATCGACCCTGGAATATATTATGTCTCACATTCACGATCAAGAGCGCTCGGGAGATGCGAGAGCGGATCGCAAAGTTGATTGGCAATGGTCTCGAATCAAAGGTTATTCTCGGGACCTTTCATTCTGTCTGCCGTCGATATTTGGTTTCTTACGGTCACTTTATTGGTCTCAGCCGGGATTTTGGAATAGCAGACACTGCAGATAGTTTGGGCATCATCAAGGCAAGTACATAGAATGCGAGAACAGATTGTGTGCTGACTTGCGATACAGCGGATCATCAAACGATTCAAGCTCAATATTGAGCCGGCAGCGGCGCGTGGTCGAATATCGAGATCTAAAGCTCAAGGCATGGGCAACGCCGAAGTGTCTTCGTCGTCTAAGAAGAATGTTGAGCAACAGGAATTCGTGCAGGTCTTCGCTGAATATGAGTCGGCCCTAAAGAAAGGGAATCTTCTTGATTATGATGACCTTTTACTACGATGCGTGGATCTCCTCAGGCAACATCCGGCTTGCGTCTCCAACGTTGAAGCAGTCTTGATCGATGAGTTCCAGGACACAAATCTGGTCCAATTCGATCTCATGAGGTTATTTGCAGCCCACCGAAAACGGATCACCATTGTGGGCGACCCAGATCAAAGTATCTATGGCTTTCGGTCTGCGGAGATAGAGAACCTGATGCGGATGCGGAAGCAGTATCCTGATACACTGGTCGTGCTTCTGGAAGAAAACTACCGATCGTCGGGAGCAATACTTCTGAGCGCCTTGGAAGTGATTCAGCAGGATGAATCGAGGCCGAAGAAGCCCTTGGAACCGACACATTGTGTTGGCACCTCTCCCGTTCTGCGCAAGTTGCCTTCAGCCGCCATCGAGGCGAACTGGATTGTCTCCGAGATCAGAAGATCTATATGTGTAACCGGGAACCTACTTACTCACTCCGACGTCTCGATACTCTTACGCTCTGCATCACTTTCTCGACACATCGAATCAGCAATGGGTAAATCTGGCATGCCATATCGAATGGTCGGTGGATATAGGTTCTTCGACCGTATAGAGGTCAAGACGTTACTCGACTATCTCCGCGTCATCAGTCAGCCAGACAACAGCGATGCTCTAGCAAGAATCATCAACGTGCCTTCTCGAAGAATCGGAGAAGGCACGATCAGAGCTTTGCTTGAAGAAGCTGAGTCTCATAAGATTACACTCTGGAAATTGGTACGAGATAGCAGTCATGGCCACATGACATCAAAGACTAAACTCACCAAGTCGGGCGAACAAGGTGTCGGCTCTCTCATCACTCTCGTTTTGAGTTCGAGGAAAAAACTCTTGGACTCTGCGTGCAAGCAGTCGCCACAAGGACTCCTTCAAGGCGTCATAAAGAAGCTTGCGTTCAAAGAGTACATTCAGAAGTCTTATCCAGAAGATCATGAAGCACGCTGGGCGAATGTGGAAGAGCTCGCGGCTCAGGCGGCAGACACGGTCGGATTGGAGGATGCGGAAGAGATTGACCTTCCAGAAATCCAAGACCTGGAGCAGCAGCCGCGATCACCATCAATGGATGCACTTTCACGCTTCTTAGCTCAGGTGGCGCTTTCGACCGAACTGAGAGAAGACGATGATGAAGAACCTCGACCCAAAGTCACCATATCCACCATTCATGCCGCCAAAGGTCTAGAATGGCCTGTTGTCTTCATACCCGGAGCCTATGAAGGATCGATTCCTCATTCGCGTGCAGAAGACACCGACGAAGAGCGTCGATTACTTTATGTTGCCATGACCCGAGCGAAAGCGTTACTTTACCTGAGCTGTCCAATGAAGAACTCTCAACATGGTAACTCACCTTCAAGACATGTTTTACTACCGAGTAGCTAACCCGGCAACAGAACCAACCACACTTTCCCCGTTTCTATCCGTCAAGACAATGGCGCCACACCTTGACTGCAAAGGACCTTCTTTCACATTGGACGTGCTACAGTCCATTGCTCGTATCTTACATCGGCGCTGCCCTACGGAAGCGGAAATCGCCGATGGTTGTAAGGAGGTGCAGAGCACGGAGGACAATCTCTGGGCTTCTAGCGGCGAAGAGAATCTAGAAGAGGAAGCTGGTGGCTGGGATAGTCTGGACGACGCGAAAACATACTCAGATTACCGGCATTCGTTCAAGAGACGCCGAATTGGACCAGAGGAGCGATCACAGAAGCCCCTCTGCCAACAGGTCGTGGCTACCACATTTAATTCGATGGGACCCTTGGTTACCATGCAAAACGGGTCTACGTTCTCCATTTCCTCTACTTCTTTACAAACTGGCTTCATTAGTGCCGGATCACATCTAAAGGACCTTGCTCAGCGACAGTCCGAGAAGATCACGCAGGAGAGCCGAGACTCGACCCGGTTTCGCAAGATGACTGCACAGTCATCAGCCGTCAGCAAGAAAAGTGTCCCAGCGATTGAACTTGGACGTGAAACTGAGCCACTCAAATCAAGTGGTGGCCAAGGCACTCTGCTCAATTTCTTTGCCAGATCTACAAAGACTCAAGCAAGTTCTAGACAAAATCCTCAGGAGATAGTTCTCTCATCAGACATGAAGCCGCCATTGGTCGAAAATAGTTGCATGGAGGAGTCACTGCCGCTTGCGGTAGAACCAGGACACGATACATCTATCCTCAGATTGCCACAGGATGCACACACCATTTCGCGACCAAGGGAGCCAACGCTACATGTTCCGAAGCCACTTGCAGGCCATGGCTTGCGATCCGCTCCATTATCTACACGACCTGGACACGTTCCGCGAGAAACCAGCTGCGAACCTAAGCAATATCCGTTCTTTTCAAGCTCGCCCCCACCACCTGAAAGCCCCCTAAAAGAGGCGGAAGCTGAAGTGACAACCTCCCCAACAAGGCAAAAACTTTCCAAGCAGGACGGCATCCAGACAGCACATCAAGTCTCTGATGTACGTCCCGCTACTACATACCATACAACTAATACGACGCAAGTTCGGTACGCTCAGCCTGCAAAGACGCTGGGCGTTCGACGAAGCATGAACGGATGGACTAATCGAGGAGGATCAAGCTTCTCTGTTCCCTCCAGGAGATCTTGACAGAGGATTGTTAGAAGGCGTTGAACGAGAGGACTTATTGGGAGCAAACACGGTTCGCATTATCACCACGGTTCAGAGCCACGGTGGGCACAGGAGGTTGATAAATGGTCGTAGGGAGTGGACTCAGCGGCCGACGAAGGAGGCACCGATTCGAGGTTGCGGGATAGGACCGTCCAGGCACAAAAGGGTATGCAAGATATTCAATTGTCGTCTTTGGTTTTGTTGGAGTACTGCGTTGTTCATGGTGTTTTATTGCTCTGAGTTTATGATGGGATGTCTATGTGGGCGGGTCGATGATAGCTAAACAAGCCGTCTCATCGCCTTGCCTTTCTTCTACTCCGGTATACTGGGAGGTTCGCGCCTTTCATGGCGAGCATGTTGCATTTTCAGGCGTCAGTTGCGCTCGGTTGTTCGTGGATGGCAGTACCTCACAGCATCTTTGCGGAGTGGATTTTCTCTCTGCATCTGTACTCTTCCTGTAAGTCTACTGTGGTGTTGATCGACCTCGGCTGCCCGGCTTGCGCTGGACTTGGCTTGAGAGTCTCACACTGTGAGCGGTGAGAGTTCAGCGCTGGAACATTGTAACGAATCATTCTCAATATGAGGCTCTGTTCCTACAGTCGGGTACTTTGACGCTTTAATTCAGGTATCTCAGTAGTTTGCACCAATTTGATGTGAGTTCTCGGAGCGGACTCAACCAACAAAGATGAACTGCCCAGCTATTGCTCCAACGACTACCAGCAGGAGCGGGGTGAATTTGTTAGTGAACTTGTACAGAGCACCTAACGCCACCAAGTAGAGAACCGCCGCTGGACTACTCTGAGATACCTTCTTCACCACGGCAGCACTAATGGATGTCCCTTCGGATCCATTGACAGCGGCCGCCACGCTGGCTTTGAGCATTTCCGCCGCGACTATAGCAATTACTCCAACCACCGCACCACAGAGACCGTCAAAGAAACTGGCAATTGTCTAAGCATAGTCAGCGACCTCACGAACCAATGGGAAAAGATGATGGGGGTCGAAATTGTCGTACTTTATTCTGAACCAGCTTTTCCAGCAAGTTGTGTCCCGCGATAACGAATACGAAGCACGGGAAAAACATTCCTAGCGTGATGATAATCGCACCTGCAAACGCGTTCCCCAGCCCACCCTCTGCCAAAGCTCCTTGAAAGCCAACAAATGTCGCGAATATCACGAGCGGCGCAGGCAATACGTTGCCAATAGCAATGCAATCGATAAAGACACTTGGAGGCAGCCAGCCACCTTTCAACACGGCTTCGACTTGGACGAATGGAATGGCGGTGTAGGCTCCACCAAACGATAGACACCCAGCAACAAGTCCCAGTACAAAGAGATTGATTAGAGAGGGCGTTGCAGCAATGCCGAGCGCCAATGCGACAGGTGAGGGCACACCACGGAAGACCACGTATATGGCATAAGCTCCATACTGAAGAAGGAAGAGTACTCCAGCAGGTATCCACCATCGTCTGGAGATGAGAGTGTATATTATACCATAAACAGCCAGGGAAATGAAACTGTAGTGGTTTAGTCTCAACAATCAATGGACTGGAGATGTCTGACCTAGGAAAGATGAAAGTTTAGAACTTACATATTGATGCGGAGAGCGCTGTTGATCGCAGTACAGAGGGCCGCAATAATCAGAAATGGATTTACCTTGCGAGTCTTGTGATCCAAAACAGAGTGTTCTGCTATTTTATGAGTGGCTCGCAAGATCTATCAAAGACCAGTCAGTCAATATCAGGACTAGCGTGTGGTGCAACTCAATTCGGATTATCTACTCACCATGGCAGCAACGATTGGCTGAATTGCTCTGAAGGAAGCATAGATGTACTGGTTCTCAAAATCCGCCAAGGAGTAAAGGTAGCTTGCGAGCAGCATGAGAAGAAATCCAGGAAGTATAAATGCAACGCCGGCAATGATACCACCAATCCTTCCGGCGGACAGGCACCCAAAGAACATACAGAGCTCTGCCGCTTCGGGTCCAGGGAGGACCTGATAGACGGAGAAGACGCGCTGGAAGCGAGCAATCGATATCCAGTTGTCCTGGACGACGAGCCGTTCCTTGATCAGTGCGATCTGGGCAACTGGTCCGCCCCATGCGAAGAGACCGAAATTGTAAAAGAAGAACCAGAAGAGTCTGAGATATGGTAATTGGGGCACATTTGAGTTGTCGTCCAATCTTGAACTGACACTGCTATGATCTTGCTCTATGGAAGTGTTGGGTTCCTGTTTGGGCAATTCACTATGGGACTCGACATCCACGCCGACTGATGGCTTGCTTGTGAGCGAAGAATCGGCGGGAGATTGTGATTGCGGTCCTTTGGTGTCCAGCGTAGCACTTGACTGCGGATTGCCCATTATAGTAAAGAGGTGACTGATGTACAAAGATGCTTGTAGATACAAGATCTTTGCAACGGCCGGTATCATCCATCTTTATAGATGCTCCTAATTGTCCTTGATGGCAACCTACCTACATTGAAAGGACGGGAAGTATGCATCGATGGACGGACAGACACTTGTTGATTGGTTCACGATGGTGCAAGCTGCTAGAGAAGCTTGTTCCTCGCGTGGCGCTGGGGCTAGGGTCTTTCCTCTCATCCGCGACCTCTTTACGATTCACTATCTACCTTACAAAAGCAGACCAGCCTCTGGGCGCTCAATCATGTGTCTGCTGTCGCGGTATATTAAACTAACGAAAGCAATGCAAGCATGCCGGTGAAAAGATCGCAGACAGTGAGGTTTTATCCTTGCGTGACAATGGATTAGTTACCCGGGTATTCACTGCTAACAATCTACGAACACTAATAGGCAAAGGAGAGCGGTGATCGCTTGAGAGACAACAAGCGGAGATATCGATCTAGGAAGAAGGAATATATCTCTGATCTTGAACGACGTCTGGAAGAAGTTCGTCAGGAGGGTGTACAGGCGACAAAGGAGGTCCAACTGTCTGCTCAGAAGGTAGTAAAAGAGAATGCGCGCCTGAGAGCGCTTCTTCGGCACCTCGGGACTGGAGAGGATGTTGTTGAGTATTGGGTCAATGGCGACATGTGTCATTTGAAGGAGCCCGTGGGGTTTACAAAGCAGGCGCGAGAAGTCGTGCTTACTGAAGTAGCCCCGGTACGCCTCCCCTCCTCATCTGTTCGACCGAGACATGGCTGTTGAAGGCTAACTCTTGAACGGGCGAGTAGGGAAGTGATTGCACGCAGGGAAATCCTGACCATGACAATGTAGTTGTGGAGTCCACACCTCATTGCGACACGCAGGAAGCGAGGCGAGAGCAAGAGCGGTTATACTCAGAACCCGAACAGACCCCGAGCTACAGAAACAACGAGGCCTGTGGGTCGCAAAACGCTAAAGCACTGCCCAAGGATGAGATGGCTTCCGCGGATCCCCCAACACCATGCAAGGTTCTGACCCACTTAGCTGAAAACCCAAGCGCCGATATTACGCAAATGCCGGTAAAAACAGATAGCAAGGCTATATCTTGCAACGGGGACGGGGTGGAGTGCTCGAGTGCTTACCGCATGCTGATGCAGTACGCTACTTCCGAAGAAAAGCTGGATACCATATCCCGCGCACTTGAAGGCGGGTGTACTGCCAACAAAGGCCCCGGTGGGGGTTGTCGGGTACAAAACAAAGTCATTTGGAAGGCGCTTGATGACGTCCAAAAGTAAGGTCGACTTCTAAGAGGACGTTCTACAACGCAGATGATCTACTTTGTCACTTGGCCCGAACAAAGTTGCTCCCTTTAAAGAGCATCTCATCATAGTGCCAGATAACTTTCGACTTGTTTTTGTCAGGACTTTGAATCTGGACAGGTAAATGGGATGAGTTCTTCGTATCCTGATGAGGCCGTACATACACCTCTAGCGGTAGTACTACTGCATATCTCGTCAAAGACTGGCCATTGCGACGGTTCGGGTCGAGAGACTAGATGTACCTATTGTATCGGCACCATTCGTGGGCGTCCTGCCTGCATGCCTCCACAGAAGGGGAAGAAACCCTACTATGAGCTTACACCTCCTGATTTTGGAAACTACAGCGACGGATAGTCGAGAGTGGATGTTAGCTGTCAACTCTCAATATCTCAAGTATGAGTTCAGATGAAAGCCGTACGATGAGCCATGATGATACGGTAAACTTTTAGCCCTTGTCGGCAGGGTCCGCTAAGGCGCTAAGCCTCATTCGGCCTTGCAGCCTAGGAATACCCGAGCCTGATTCAACCTCACAACAACCACGGACAGTCACTGCCTACATTGTGGAAGCCACGAACTCTGACTCATGGCTGTGCTGGCTACAGCTGGGCTTTCTTCACCGTACCTGAAATGCGATGTGCGAGACAGGCGTACCAGCAGCCTCACGGCATGCGCCATAGTGTGCCTGACAAGGCTGCAGCGTGCCCATATACCACCTTGCCGGTGCATCCAAGCAGCCCATGGATAGGAAGAAATATATCATTCTGCCATCGGCACACAATTCGTCATCTCTGTCTTTCCTGTCTTCCGCAGATTTCTCTCTTACGCGTTCAGATGCGCGGAGTTTCCTTATGTGTCTACCGCCCGGCCCCCAGTTTCGCTCGCTATGACTCTTACTCTGTACTATTTGGGTGGTTGCCTTAGTCGGACGAGCTATCGAGTGACTGAAGTCGATGCCTGACGTCCTTGGGTATTGGGGCTGTTGCTCGCTGCCTTTTCCCTGAGTATTACTCCGCCCACTCAGGCACCTGACTCAGAGGGATATCGCTCATACCCCTATACTGTTCGTTTATTTGTTATTAAATACTAGGTTTGCCACTGCTCTCTTCGCTCTTCCTCTGATATCATACCATCTATCAATCAAAGACTACTTCAACTAGAGCCTGTCTCAGCATCTACCACTCAATCTTGCTTCAGGTCCAACTACTCGATCGCCTCCTACAACAAGTTACCACGCAACCAGTCCTCATCTTCATTCGATTCATACTACACGCACATCATTGGGCATAACTTATATCCTTGACCGAGCCATCACACCGTCCTCCAACCATTCAAAACCAGTCAACAACATTCTAATCATCACAATGCCCAATAAAGGCTTCGGAAACCCTTCTGCGGATTCGAGCAGAGACAGCAGCAGAAGTGGCGACTATTACCGGACCGCGGATAGCAGACGTATGTCACCACCACCCCATCTTCGACAAATCTGTGCCCACTACATCTGCTAACATTCGACAACAGAAACTCCATACCCGGATCCAAAGAACAGCCAGCCGAGCAACCAGAAGCCCGTAGTCAATAACGGCGGAGGGCAGAAGTGGGACGTGAAACGGCGCAGCGACCAAGCCTCTAACAAGTGGCCGTAGCCTCGCTACTCCAATTCGTCCGATGCCTCCTACCGATCGAGACATCTTCATCCGAACACACCGCTATCGCACATCTCTGCTATGGCGTGTCGCCGTCGCACCTCGGCGAAGTCTCGTTCCTTCGTCGTCCACCTTGAACCCCTTTAGCAACAACACCTCAGCATCGCTCATCGCTATTCCTAGCTCTTCCGCCTTGTTCTGTTACACCCTACTCGCGTCCGATCTACCCTGACATGTCGCGTCTTGCATTCGTCTCACGTTTTTATCCGATGATTTGACTAGCTTGGGGGCGAGGTGTCTGTTTCCTTGTTATCATACTTTTTGCTTATTGGTCGGAAATGTTCGTGCAACAGAAGATCGTGTGCCGCAAGGCTGAAAAGGGAAGGTCCACCTAGTTTTAGATTTCTTATTTCTTTTGCTTTCGGTAGCCATGAGCATAGCCAAGGGAGAAGAGTTTCATTTCTTTCGATGTACAATACCTTGTCAGGATAGAGCTTAGGGGCCGTGTTTGTAACTGCCAGTATCACATCATGGTCCATCGGTCAACGATATAGCATGCTTGACCTGGCACAGTCGGTGTTCCATCCCAACTCGTGATCTATCGTAACAGTGGCGACTATTACCGGACCGCGGATAGCAGACGTATGTCACCACCAC